>Ga0207828_100205_pt1 | contig 42417 bp, 45 predicted proteins | sample TtaePargueraPR_11_FD_187276 | JGI IMG/M metagenome (GOLD analysis project Ga0207828, IMG submission 187276) | Aerobic enrichment media microbial communities from Bioluminiscent Bay, La Parguera, Puerto Rico - Tt and P2 (3) (SPAdes) | ecosystem: Environmental > Aquatic > Marine > Unclassified ...
ACCGACCCGGCAAAGCCGCCGGCCGCGCTTTGCGGATTGAAGGCGCCGGAGAAGATCCGGCCGAACGTGTCGGGAATGTCCTGGATGTCCATCAGGATCGCGATCAGAGCCATCACGATATAGGCGCCGGCCATGAAGGGCACCACCTTGTCCGCCACGCTGCCGATCGACTTGATGCCGCCGATGATGACCACGAACACGGCCAATGCGACGATGATGCCGCCGATCCATTCCTGGATGCCGAACAGCTCGTTGAGCCCGTCGGCCACGGCGTTGGACTGGATCGAATTGCCGGTGACGAGCGCGGAGAACAGCGTGCCGATGCAGAAGACCATCGCCAGCCAGGTCCATTTCGGGCCCAACCCGATCATGATGTAGCTCATCGGGCCGCCGCGATAGACGCCGTCGCTGGTCTTCTCGCGATAACGGATGGCGAGGCTGCCTTCGGCGAAGGCCAGCGCCATGCCGATCAGCGCGGTGATCCACATCCAGAACACGGCGCCCGGCCCGCCCAGCGCGATGGCGGTGGCGACGCCGGCGAGGTTGCCCGTGCCGACCTGGCCTGAAAGCGCGGTGGAAAGCGCGGCGAAGGGGGATATCTCGCCCGATCCGCTGCCCTTGCGACTGGCGAACAGCCCGGCAAAGGCCCGGCCGAGCCCGAGGATCGGCAGGAAACGCAGCCCGATCATCATCCACAGGCCGACGCCGAACAGCACGATCACCATTGGCGGGAAGGGCAGCACTTCGGCGCCGCCCCATGTGCCGCCCCAGATGAAATCGGAGATATTCGTCACATGGTCGAGGAATGTCGCCCCTTGCTGTTCTGCCGCCACGGATTGGCCCCCTTTGCTTTGTCCCTGCCGTATTCCGGAAGGCTAGTCACAAGGCTGCAATGAAACCAGCCCCCAAAAACGCCTTTCTTTGCAGGAATCCGCAACGCACGCCCGCTCACTTGCCATCGGGCGGGGCAATCGCTACATCGCGTGCCGTCTTCCGACATCGGAGCATTGCAGCCCCTCCCGGTACTCGACCGGGGCGGCGATGGTCCTATGGCGGAAACGAGCGTGTCAATTGCAAGGTCGGAAATCGAGATGGCCAAGGTCAGCCCCGGAGAATTCATCCGTCAGGTCCGCAGCGAGGCCTCCAAGGTCGTGTGGCCGAGCCGCGAGGAAACCGTGCGTACCGCCATTTTCGTGGCGATCATGATGGTGATCCTGTCGGTGTTCTTCCTCGGCGTGGATACGATCTTCAGCTTTATCGTGCAGTGGCTGCTCTCGCTGGTCTGACGCGCCCGAAAAGAGAATTCACGGAAAGAGAAACATGGCCCGCTGGTACATCATCCACGCCTATTCCGGCTTCGAGAACAAGGTTCGCGACTCGATCATCGCCGAGGCCGAGCGGCTCGGCCTGTCCGAAGGCGTCGCCGAGGTCGAGGTTCCGACCGAGACGGTGACCGAGGTCAAGCGCGGCAAGAAGGTGCAGGTCGAACGCAAGTTCATGCCCGGCTATGTGCTGGCCAAGCTGAACCTGACCGACGACGTCTATCACCTCGTCAAGAACACCCCGAAGGTGACGGGCTTCCTGGGCGCCGGCGGCAAGCCGCAGGCGATCTCCGAAAAGGAAGCCGCGCGCTATTTCGGCGGTGTGGAGGAGGCCAAGGCCGCCCCCAAGAAGCAGGTTTCCGTCGATTACGAGATCGGCGATCAGGTCAAGGTGCTGGAAGGCCCCTTCGCCAGCTTCAACGGCCTGGTGGAAGAGCTCGATTTCGACAAGCAGAAGGTCAAGGTCAGCGTCTCGATCTTCGGCCGCGCGACTCCGGTGGAACTGGAGTTCGAACAGGTCGAACTGGTCAAGTAGGACTTCCCGCTTCGGAAATGAGCTGCCCCTCCGTTTCGGCAGCGATCAGAGCATCTGCGCTGCCCTCAACAGGCTGAACAGGCTCGTTGCGATAAGCACGATCGATACCGCCAGCAGTAGCAGCCGCGGGCGGATCCGCTTCGCAGCGATAGCGCCGGCCGGTGCCGCCACGACTCCGCCGACGGCCAGCCCGACCGTGGCCGCGCCGAAGGCGGCGAGGCCGTAGCTGGCGAGGAAGGCGACCGAGATCGCCAGCGTGAGCAGGAATTCCGCCGCGTTGACGGTGCCGATGGTCTTGCGCGGATCGCTGCCCTGGACGAGCAGATTGGACGTCACCACCGGCCCCCAGCCACCGCCGCCCGCCGCATCGAGAAAGCCCCCCGCCAACGCCAGCGGGCGCGTGGCTCGCGGATCCTCGAAGCGCGGTGCGCCCATGCGAATCGCCCGGTAGAGCAGGTAGAAACCGATCGCCGCCAGATAGGCCATCACGAAGGGCCGCGCTGCCGACGCATCGATATTCGACAGCAGATAGGCGCCGACCACCCCGCCGGCGATGCCGAAGGGCACCAACCGGCGGAACAGGCCCCAGTCGATATTGCGGTGCCAAGCATGGCTCGCGCCGGATGCGCCTGTGGTGAAGATCTCCACCATATGCACGCTGGCCGAGACCGTCGCCGGCGGGACGCCGAGCACGCTGACCAGTAGCGTCTGCGAGATGACGCCGAAAGCCATGCCCAGCGCCCCGTCGATGATCTGCGCCGCGAAGCCCACGGCGATGAAGGGCAAGATGTCGCCGGGGCCGAAGCCGGCGCCGAGGAAATCGAACATGAGGTTGTCCTCCCTGTCGCGGAGACGATGAAGTTCAGAAGTGTGTGGAGATGGTCAGGCCCCAGGTCCGGGGGTCGCCTGGCTGGCCCACGATCAGGCCCGTATTGCCGGGGCCGAATGTCAACTGTTCGAAATACTCGACATCGAAGGCGTTGCGGACCCAGCCATAGATGTTGAAGGCGCCGTCATCCGTGCGAAATCCGGCCCGGAAATTGGACAGAGCATAGCCGTCGATCCACGAATAGATCGAAGGCGAGGCGTTGGACGAGAAGTCCGAGCGGTAGCTGCCGTCGAAACCCAGATAGACCTCGCCCTCGCGGCCCAGCAGGCTGGCCGGTGCATTCGCTTCCGCACCATAGGAAAGCGTCCATTTGGATACGCCCGGCAGGCGCTCGCCGGAAATGTCGCAGGCGGCCGGGCTGGACGATCCGCCGGAAAGCTCCGGCGGACATGGCGCATTGGCGAAGCTGACATAGGTGGCATCGGTATAGGCGCCGCTGGCATAGGCCCGGAAGCGGTCGCTCGGCTGCACCGAAAGATCCGCCTCGATCCCCTGCGTACGGACCTTCTCGGCATTGGCGAGATAGCCGCGCAGCACACCGAGCTGACCATTGGTGACATTGGCCTGGTAGTTGCGGATGTCGGAACGGAAGGCGGAAAGGTTGAAGGTCGCCCGCCGGTCCCAGAACTGCGTCTTCAGGCCCGCTTCGTAGTGATGGACGGATTCCGGTTTGACCGAGGCGAGTTCCAGCAGCGGATCGCCATCGCCGTCATTGGGCACGCCGTTCTGGTTGATGCCGCCCGATTTGAAGGTCTTGGCATAGGTCGCATAGAGCAGGACATCGGGCGCAAGCTCGTAGCTTGCGGTGAGGTCGTAGCTGAAATTCCAGTCACTGAATTCGGGCTCGTAATATTGCGGCGTGAAGACGGCGAGCTGCGCGGCGCTGACCGCGTCGGTCTCATCGCCCAGCAGTTCCACGCCGGCGCCGGTGAAGACGCGGCGATTATAGAGGCCGGTCTTCTTGTCGTAATTGAGCCGTATGCCCGGCTGGACCGTCAGGCCATCGGCCAGTTTCCAGCTGAGCTGGCCGAACAAAGCGAGGCTGGTATTCTTCAGCTGCTGTTCGTTGCGGGCGGTCAGCCCGTCAAGCACGGAGGGATCGTTCGACAGCGGATTGCCGGGGTTGATCGTCCAGCGGCTCGATGCCGAGCCGTGGGCTTCCGTGCCCTGCGTATCGATCTGCTGGTAATAGGCGAAGGCCCCGGCGACGAAGCCGATCCGGTCGCCTTCGTAATTATAACGGAATTCCTGCGTGAACTGGTCCTGCTGCGAGGGGTTCTGCGATTGCGTGACGATCGGCAGGCCGGTGTAGTCGCGGTCATTCTCGGGCTTCCAGTCCCAGAACCGCCAGGCGGTGATGGATGTCAGCGTGCCGGGGCCGATATCCCAGTTCACCCGGATCGAAGCGCCGCCGACCTTGTTGCCGGCATTCAGATTGGCATCGACATCGGTCAGCCGGTCGAACGGATCGGTGCTCGGGACCGTGTAACCCTGCGCCGCGGCGAGCGCCGCATACTGGCGGTCGGGCGCGCGCTGCGTCGTGCCGGTCCCGACATAGACGGTGCCGCAGCATTCCGGGTTCTGCCGGCTGAAATCGCCCGCAATGGTGACGTCGATATCGGAATTGGGCCGCCAGAGCAGCTGGCCGCGCAGGCCGAGATTGTCCTGCTCGTTGATCCAGTTGCCCGTCGCGACGTTGAAGATCGTGCCGCGCCGGCTGGTGGCCGACAAGGCAAGGCGTGCGGCGACATCCTCGGACAGCGGCTCGGAAATCGCCGCCTTGGCCTGCTTGAAGCCCAGATTGCCGATGCCGAGCTCGGCCAGCCCCTCGAAGTCGAATGTCGGCTGGCGCGTGGTGATGTTGATAGCGCCGGCCGTGGTGTTCTTTCCGTAGAGCGTGCCCTGCGGCCCGCGCAGCACTTCGATCTGGGCGACGTCGAGGAAGTCGAACGTGGCCGAGGCGACGCGCGAATAATAGACGTCGTCCACATAGATGCCGACGCCCTGTTCGATGCCGTCATTGGTCAGGCCGAATGGCGCACCGATCCCGCGAATATTCACTGCGGTGTTGCGCGGGTTGGAGGAATAGAAGGTCAGCGCCGGGGTAAGCTGCTGCAGCCTTCCGACATTGAAGCTTCCGGTGCTGTCGATCTGGTCGGCGCCGAGAACGGAAATGGCGATCGGCACTTCCTGCGCGGTTTCCTCGCGCCGGCGGGCGGTTACGAGGATCTCGCCCGCCGGGGTGGCGGAAGGCTCGTCGAGAGATGCAGCCAGCGTCCCGGTGGATGGCGCTTCTTCCTGCGCGAATACGGGTGCGGTTGGCGCGGCAAGGGTGAACAGGGCCAGCAGGGGCCCACGGGTCCGTGAATGCATGATCTCGCTTTCTCAAGCGGGAGATGCATCCGGCGGTCCGGTCTGCTCTTCCGAAGGTTTCGTGGTGTGGTCAGGTCGCCGGGCAGGCGTCCCGTCAGTTGCCGAAACGGCGGCGTTCGGTCACGTCGATCTGCACCGGCTTTCCGTCATGAATGGTCAACTGGATGACGCCGAAACGCAGACGTTCCAGCGCTTCGGTTACGATCCGCAGCGGTTCGGGCAGATGCGCCCCTTCGCGCGCGGATGCCGTGTTTTCATCGGTGTGGCGCATAAGCGTCTCCGTAGCAGCGGCTCTTTGCCGCCGAGGCAATTTCTATTCTCAACCAAATAAGTTGACAATGGAAATTTGGAGAGCGGTTGCGTTTTTGCGACGAAGCCGCCCGTCCTTGCGCCGGACCGAGATCAGCCTTCCAGCTCGTTCTCGGCGAAAGCGGGGAGGGGATCGATCCGATCCGAAAGACGGATCGAATCGAGCAATTCCGCCGTCCGGTCGCGCACTTGCAGCATCAGCGCGCGGGTCCGGCATTCGCCTTCCTCCACGCAATTGCGGCACTTCTCATGCGCGAAGCGGCTGGCGCAGGGCACCAGCGCCAGCGACCCGCGCATGACCCGGATAAGGTCGCCATAAGTGATGTCGATCGGCGAAATCGCCAGCCAGTAACCGCCGTCCTTCCCGCGCTGCGAAGCGACGACGCCGAAACGGGTCAGCTCGGAGAGGATGACGGTCAGGAACTTGGCCGGGATGTTCTGTGCCTCGGAAATTTCCGCAAGCTGCACCGGGCCCTCGCCATAGCGATCGGCGAGATGCTGCATGGCGCGGATCGCATAACGGGTCTTCTGTGACAGCACATCGGCATAGATGATCGGTTCTGGCCCGGGGGGCAACCGGATCGAGCATGCGGCATCTCATATAGCGGGAATCCATGCGGAAGAGGGGCCTCGGCTCCTTGCCTGCCCCTCCACGGACCGCAGGCCTTCTGGCGCGTGACGATAGCACGACAGAAGGCCTCCAACGCCCGGCCGAGATCTCCCCCAGCCTGTCAGTAAGTATAGCTCAGCGTAAACAGCGCGCTGCGCGGCGCGGCGTAGAATGCCTGCCCCCATTTCAGGCTGCCAAGATATTTGCTGTCGGTGACGTTGCGCAGGTTCACGCTTGCGCGGATGTGATCGATCACCCGCATGCTCGCCATCAGGTCCAGCACGGCATAGCTGCCCTGCGTGACGGTGACCGGATCACTGACGATGCCGTAACCCACCACATCCGCATCATCGATGCTGGTCTTGCTTTGCCAGCGCAGCTGGGCGCCGAGCTTCATGTCGCGCGCCTCCGGCACCGCCAGGGTGGTCGCGAGCTTGAGCGATTTGCGGGGCACGAAGGTGCGGGTCGGATCGTCGTGCTGATCTTCGACGCGGAGGCCGGTATAGCCGCCGCTGATCGTCCAGCGGTCGGTGACGTGGCCGGTCACTTCGATTTCGAAACCCTCGGCCGTGGTATCGACGCCGACATAATAGGTGTCGCCCGGCGCACCCGGTCCGTCGGGCCCGAAAGTGCCGGCCGCGTCGGCGAGCCCGGTCTGCTTGGCGCGGAACAGCGAAGCGCTGAGATAGAGCCGCTTGTCGAACCATTCGCTCTTTATGCCGCCCTCGATGCTCGTGCCCTTGGCCGGGGCGAGCCGCTGATTGTCGATGTCGACTTCGCTCTGCGGATTGAAGATGTCGGTATAGCTCGCATAGAGCGACACATTCGGCGTCACGTCGAACACCAGGCCGGCATAGGGGCTGACCTTGTCGTTCTTGCGCGACTGGTCGACGAAATAGGAACTGCCGGTGGTCTTCAGCCACATCGCGCTCGCGCCGACCACGGCCTTGAGATTGTCGGCGAAATTGAGGTGCATGGCGCCGTAGGCGCGGGTCAGCCTGTCATCCACGTCTTCGGCGAGATAGGCATCGGGATATTCGGGCTGCTCGATGGTGAGGCCGTTGAAGGCCCAGTCGCTCACCGCCGGATATTCGGGATAGACCTCCGGGAAGGCTTCATATTCCTGGCTGTCCATGTGCGCGGTGGAGACACCGAATGCCAGTTCGTGCTGCCGCCCGAACAGCGTGACCGGCCCGGACGCGTAGAAATCGCCGAGATACTGATCGTAGGGTGAGCGGTAGATGCCGGTAAATCCGCCGACGCCGAGGCCCGTTTCCGCATCGGGATAGCCATAGCCGTAAAGCAGCTTGGCCAGCGAATCGCGCCGGTTGTAGGTGAAGCGGGCGCCGGCCTGCCAGCCGCCATCGGTGGTATAGGCAAGCTCCGCATAGGCGCTCTGGTCATGGACGTTCCAGAAGGTCCAGTCGGCCGCGGTCGAGGCCGAGACCGGATAGTCGATCCGTTCGCCGTTGGAATAGAGCAGCGGCAGAGCGCCCCAGAGCACGCCGTCGGCGTCGTTCTCCTGCCTCGTATAGCCGGCCGTCGCGGTGAGATTGGGCGTGATCTCCCAGGCGAGGATCGCGCCGAAGACGTTCCGGTTGACCTTGTAATTGTCCAGATAGCTGTCGTGGTCCTCATGCGCGAAGATCAGCCGCGTCGACAATGTGCCGGAAGCATCGAGCGGTCCGGAGACATCCGCCTCGAAGCGCTTTTTGTCCCAGCTTCCGAGCGTGCCGGATACGATGGCTTGCAGGTCCTTGGTGGGTCGCTTGCGGACATAATTGATCGTTGCCGAAGGGTTGCCGACGCCGGTCATGATCGCATTGGCCCCGCGCACGGCCTCCACCGTTTCGAACAGCGCGGTGTCGAGATCGCCGAACTGGATGCCCCAGCGCAGCGGCAGGCCGATCCCGTCCACCTGGAAATTGGTGATGTCGAAGCCGCGGCTGTCATATTCGGTCCGGTCCGTTTCGGTCCGTTCGACATTGATGCCGACCACCTGATCGAGCAGGTCGTTCACATTGGTGAGCGCAAAATCCTCGATCCGTTCGCGGTCGATAATCGTGACGGATTGCGGCGTTTCGCGCAGCGTCAGCGGTAGGCCGGTGGTGGCCGCCACCTCGCGCTGCGCCGCCGCGGTTACGACGATGTCCTTGTTCTGTTGATCAGCGGCGGCGCCTTCCGCGCCTGCGTCGCTGTCCGTGCTTTCGGCCCGCGCCGTCTGTGCCGTGCCGATGGCCAGAACGGCCGCGCTCAAAAGTAGATAATTCCTCATGTGATCCTTCCAGCCATGTTTGCCGCGTTGTCGAGCGACCGCGCTGGTCGCCATGCTTTGCAGGCTCCCGCTAATGCGAATAAGTATCATAAGCAAGAAACAAGGCGGGAAAATTCGAGGTTCGGGCGAAGTCCGCGGGTTCGATCCGGTTGTTGAATGGTCGCGGATGGAAGGCGGTCCGTCGTTTCCTACGTGGGGCCTATCCGCGTAGCGCCGGGTCCATGACCCGCATGCGCTCGCCTTACAGCCGCTATTCGAACGCGCCGGCACACACTCCGTTTTCACCTTCAGGACAGTGTTCCATGTGTTCCAGCGCCGCCCTTCCAGAGCTTGCATTCCGGCGCGAATTCGCTATGTGCGCGCCTTCCCAGCGACAGTTCGGGAATCCATGCGGAAGAGGAGCCTCGGCTCCTTGCCTGACCGCTTACCATGAGCCGCAAGCCTTCGGGCGCGCGGCGACAGTGAGAAAGGAGGCCATTCATGGCCAAGAAGATCGAGGGCTATATCAAGCTCCAGGTGCCCGCCGGCACCGCCAATCCGTCTCCGCCGATCGGCCCGGCCCTGGGCCAGCGCGGCGTGAACATCATGGAATTCTGCAAGGCGTTCAACGCCGCCACGCAGGATCTCGAAAAGAGCGCGCCGATCCCGACGGTCATCACCGTTTATGCCGATCGCTCGTTCACCTTCGAGACCAAGACCCCGCCCGCCAGCTTCTATCTGAAGAAGGCCGCCAAGCTGAAGTCCGGTTCCAAGGAGCCCGGCAAGGTTTCGGCCGGCACCATCAAGCGTTCGCAGGTCGCCGAAATCGCCGAGGCGAAGATGAAGGACCTCAACGCCAACGATATCGAGCAGGCAACCAAGATCATCGAGGGCTCCGCGCGCTCGATGGGCCTCGACGTGGTGGAGGGCTGATCACATGGCAAAGCTGACCAAGAAGCAGAAGCTGCTGGCCGAGAAGGTCGATGCCGAGAAGCTGTATGGCTTCGAAGAAGCGCTGGGCATGCTCAAGGAACTGTCGAGCAAGAAGTTCGACGAGACCGTGGAAGTGGCGCTGAATCTCGGCGTCGATCCGCGTCACGCCGACCAGATGGTGCGCGGCATGGTGTCGCTGCCCTCGGGCACCGGCAAGGACATGAAGGTCGCGGTCTTCGCCAAGGACGCCAAGGCGCAGGAAGCGCTGGACGCGGGCGCCGACAAGGTCGGTGCGGAAGACCTGATGGAAGACATGCAGGCTGGCAATCTCGATTATGACCGCGTGATCGCCACGCCGGACATGATGGGCGTCGTCGGCCGTCTCGGCAAGCTGCTGGGCCCCAAGGGCCTGATGCCGAACCCGAAGCTGGGCACTGTCACCCCCAACGTGGCGCAGGCCGTGAAGGACGCCAAGGGCGGCCAGGTCGAATTCCGCGTGGAGAAGCAGGGCATCATCCACTCCGGCATCGGCAAGCTGTCCTTCACCGAGGACGCGCTGAAGCAGAACTTCAAGGCGCTGACCGACGCGGTGGTGAAGGCCAAGCCGTCGGGCGCCAAGGGCAAGTATGTGAAGAAGGTCTCGCTGACCTCCACCATGGGCCCGGGCCTGAAGCTTGACACGACCGAGGTCGAAGGCGCCTGAGCCTTCCTCGAACCGGATCACCAAGGGGGCCGGCGGAGCGATCCGCCGGCCCTTTTGCTTTTGGCGGCGGAGCGATCCGGCAGATCAGATTGCGTTCAGCGGATCGTAGAGCGTGTCGTGGTGGATCGCGATGCGCTGCCGCAATCCGGCATCGAACTGGCGCAGGGCCCGGTCGGCGCGGTGCCGGGCTAGTTTTTCGAGCAGACGCTGCCGCCGCATCCTCCCGCCGATCTTTTCGCGCAATTCGCGGTTGCGCTGGTGGATGGTTTACCGGCTCCTATGGATCGAAGATCCGCCGGCCATTTCCAGCAAGGGGAAGGGATAGGCGAGCGTGATCGGCATGCCGGTTTCCCAGAAGCGATCGAAGGCCATGTCGATCGTGGCAAGCAAGCCGGTCTTGCGCACGTGGCCGATCAATTGCCCGGCACCCTCGCGTGAGACGATGTAGCACTGCGCGCCCAGGGCTGGCCAGGAGGCGCGGTAGAACAGCTGCCTGCCGATATTGGCGATGAAATGCGCCGGCACGAAGAAACGTGTATAGAGTTTCAGATAATGGACTCGGCATAGATCCATGAAGCTGACCATGGGCGCGAACGAGAAGTGGGGATCGATCAGCACGTCGTCTTCCATGACGACAAGGTACGGGGTCCGCCCATCGGCGAGCCAGTTTTCCAGCATCGCGATGTGGCTGGCCGCACAGCTCCGCTCCGCCGTCGAAAGGATCGAGCCATAGGAGCGGAACGCCGCTTCCTCCTCGTAACGGACCGTCAATTCGTCCGCCGGCACAACGTCAAAGAATCGCCAATCGCAACTCGGCAATTCTGCGAGCATACGGGTGGTCCGATCCCGCCTTTCAACGGATGACGGAAACGAAAGGACAAGAACTTCAAATGCCGGCGCGGTTATAGCAGAATATCCGCTTGAATTCGGTATGAAATTTCCAATGCCAGCGGTGGAATCGAGTCGGATATTAGATAAATTAGCTGCTCGACTGATTCAATATGCCTACTTACATTCAAATGACCGACGTTTCTAAACTCTATTCGTCGTCCGCGCCGCGCTGAACGAGTGTAGGACTATTTCCCACACAGGCCTTATCCGAAAACGGCAAATGCGGGGCAAATTCGGGCCAGATGATGCACACTGTCGGCAGGCGTTGCGGATTGCCGGGAAGGAAAAGGGGTTCCGTGCGTTGATCAGGGGAAAGGAGGCTGGGTCATGGCCGCAATCCTCTTGGCGCTCGCCGTCATTTGTGCGCTGCTGCTGGTTGCGACGATCTATTTCACCAGGTCGCGCCGGCGGCGCGAAGGCGATCATCCGCACGGCCCCACCGGGCCGCGCGTGAGCTATTATCGCGATTAGCGCTAGGGGCGCAGCAGATAGACCCTTCCGCCGCCTTTCTTGCGGCCGGTATCGCTGACGCCCGGAAACGCCCCGCCGCGCACCGCTTCGAGGAAATCGCGCCCCAGCCGCAGCACCTTGTCGCCGATCCACAGATCGTCCCAGTCGGGGCCGTAGAGTTGTGGGAAATGGAACTCGCCGGCGGGCATCTGTTCCAGGGCATCGCGCAGGCGCTGGATCTCCGCTTCGTCCAGCCGCCGCATCGGCATGTCAGATGCCGCCCGGCGTGAAATCGAAGCCCATCTCGCCCAGCGCTTCGCATAAAGTATCCACGCAACTCGCCAGTTCGTCCGGGTCGGTCGAGCGGATCACGAAATTGGCGCCGGTCTTGCCTTCGCGGAAGAAGGGATAGCTGCCGATCTGGCAATGTGCGTGGGCCTTCTCCACCTCGCGCAATATATCGGCGACTTCGCTTTCCTTGATCCAGCCGCCCACCGTCTCGCTGAGCAAGGGCGCGCCGCCTTCAAGCGTGCCGGTCAATGCGTCGAGCATTTGCGCGGTGATCGCGGGGACGCCGGCCATCAGGTGGATATTGCCGATCTTGATGCCCGGCGCGCCGGACATGCGGTTGGGAATCAGCTCGGCGCCCTCGGGCACGCGGGCCATGCGCAGCCGGGCATCGTTCAGCCCGCCGCGCGTGGCGTAATAGTCTTCGAGGATCGCCCGCGCTTCGGGATGGACGATCACCGGTACGCCGAGCGCTTCGGCCACCGCATCTACTGTGATGTCGTCATGCGTCGGGCCGATGCCGCCGGTGGTGAACAGGTAATCGTACGATTCGCGCAGCGCGTTCACCGCATCGGCGATGCGCGCGATCACATCCGGCACCACGCGCACTTCCATCAGGCGGATGCCCTGCACCTGCAGCCAGCTCGCCACTTGGGCGATATTGCGGTCTTGCGTGCGGCCCGAGAGTATCTCGTCGCCGATCACGAGAAGCGCGGCGGTCCAGATCCTGTCGGCTTTTTCGGGCATGGCGGCGGATTAGGGCATGTGCGCGAGCCGCGCCAGCCCTCTCCCTGCCGCCATAGCCCGGATCAGGCGCTCTTGCTGGTAAACATGGAGCGGTCGGGTGCGTCGCCATAATCGTCGGTGCCGTTGCCACCTTCGAGCTGGGTCTTGGCGGCCTGCACCGTGTTGGCGAGGAGGCAGGCGATCGTCATCGGGCCGACGCCGCCGGGCACCGGGGTCACGGCCTTGGCGTGCTGCACTTCGTCGAAGGCCACGTCGCCGACGAGCTTTTCCTTGCCGTCATCGCCCATGATGCGGGTGATGCCGACATCGATGATCACCGCGCCGTCCTTGACCCAGAAGCCCTTGACCAGCTCGGGCGCGCCGGCGGCGGCGACGATGATGTCGGCCTTGCGGGCGATCTCGGGCAGGTTCTCGGTATAGATATGGGTGACGGTGACGGTCGCCTCGCGGTCCAGCAGCAGGTTCGCCACCGGCTTGCCGACGATGTTGGACTTGCCGATCACCACTGCGTCGAGCCCGGTGAGATCGTCCACCACCGTGTCGATCAGCTTCATGATGCCCAGCGGCGTGCAGGGCACGATGCCGCCCGTGCCGGTGGAAAGCCGGCCGACATTGACCGGGTGGAAGCCGTCCACATCCTTGTCCGGGTCGATCGCGCTCAGCACGGTGCGCGTGTCGATATGCTCGGGCAGCGGCACCTGCACCAGGATGCCGTTCACTTCGGGATCGGCATTCAGCTCGGCCACCACGGCCAGCAGGTCTGCCTGCGAGGTATCGGCGGGCAGGCGGCGTTCGATGCTGCGGATGCCGACCTTCTCGCAACCCTTGATCTTGCGGCGGACATAGACCTGGCTGGCGCCGTCATCGCCCACCAGCACCACGGCGAGGCCGGGGCGGGGCTGGCCAGCGGCGATCATCTCGTCGACCTGCGCCTTGGTTTCCTCGTCCAGTTGGCGCGCGACAGCGCGCCCGTCGATAATGTCGGCCATTGAAACCCCTCTTAACCTTCGAAGACGACCGTGCGGTGCCCGTTCAGGAACACACGGTCCTGCAAATGTGCCTTCACCGCCTTGGCCAGTACGCGCCGTTCGACGTCGCGGCCCTTGGCCACCAGATCTTCCGGCGTCTCGACATGGCCGCAAGGCTCCACGTCCTGCGCGATGATCGGGCCCTCGTCGAGGTCGGTGGTGACGTAATGGCTGGTCGCGCCGATCATTTTCACGCCGCGCGTATAGGCCTGGTGATAGGGCTTGGCGCCCTTGAAGCCGGGCAGGAAGGAATGGTGGATGTTGATGCAGCGGCCATTGAGGAAGGCCGCCATCTCGTCCGACAGCACCTGCATGTAACGGGCCAGAACGGTAAGGTCCGCGCCCGTATCCTTGATCACCTGGCGCACCTGCGCTTCCTGCTGCGGCTTGGTGTCCTTGGTGATCGGGAAATGGTGATAGGGGATGTCGCCGATCAGCGATGTGGTCAGCACTTCGCGCGGATGATTGGAGATCACCGCTTTCACATCCATGCGGATCTCGCCGATGCGCATCCGGTAAAGCAGGTCGCCCAGGCAATGGTCGAACTTGCTGACCATCAGCACGACCTTGGGCATCCAGTCCGGATCGCGCAGTTCCCATTCCATGTCGAACTGGCGGGCGAGCGGCGCGAATTCGCTGCGCAAAGTCTCGGCCATGTTCTCGTTCGGATCGAACACCACGCGCATGAAGAAGCGCCCGGTCACGCGGTCCGAAAATTGCTGCGCCTCCAGGATGATGCATCCACGCTCAGCCGTGAAGCTCGATACGCGCGCGGATACACCGGGCTTGATCGGGCAGGACAGGCTGAGCGTGCAGGATGTCATTGCGTCGGGCGGGCCTCAGCTATGCTTGGCGTCGTAGGTGTTGATCCACTCGGCGGAAGCCTTGAGCGCGCCGAACGGATAAAGGTGCAGGCGCACGCGGCCATGTTCCTCGTCGCTGAGCTGCTTGTCGAGCGAATCGACCAGCTTGTCCGGGCCGGCGCTGCCGATGAGGTTGGTCAGCGAGATGCCGTATTTCTTCATCACATTGGCACTGGCGCCCACGCCGCAGCGCTTGGCGAAGCCGAGCAGGCGCTTGATGCCGGCCGGGCCGGGGACGCCGAGGCGCACCGGCACGTCGATCCCGCGCGAGCGCATCTCGCCCAGCCATTCGACGATCGCATCGTCATCGAAAGCGAACTGCGTCACCACCAGCGGCACCATGCCGCCTTCGCGGATCGCGGCGATCTTGTTTTCCATCCACACCCACAGGTCCGGCTTGGAGACGTTCGGGTGGCCTTCCGGATGGCCGCCAATACCGACGATCTGGATGCCGTGCTTTTGCAGCAGGCCGGACTGGATGATCTGCAGCGAATCGGAATAGGGGCCTTCGGGCTCGGGCGGGTCGCCGGCGATGATGAAGACGCGCTTCACCTTGGCCCGGGTGGTGATGTCGCCCAGATATTTGTCGAGCTCGGCCTCGGAGGTGATCCGGCGGGCGGAAAGGTGGACGATCGGCTCGAAGCCCAGTTCGCGCACTAGCACAGCGGCTTCCACGCGCTGTTCCATTTCCTCGCCGGGAAGGAAGGTCACCGCGATCTGCGTGCCCGGGCGAATCGCCGGAGCGGCTTCCTTGAGACCTTCGATTTCCTTCGCCGTCATCTCCAGCGAATAGCCGTCGACCATGTTGCTGCGGGGTTTCTCCCAGTCGGGATGGATGGCGGCATAGGACATCGAATCTTTCTCCTCTCGCGAGACGCCTTAGGCTCTATGGCCCGTATCACAAAGGCCCTAGCGCAACGGCATTTCTTCGTATAGACGAAATTTTCATACCTGCGAATTGAAATAGACGCTAACTGGCGAGAGCGATGCTGCTTTTCTGTCCCGGACTGATCTGTGATGCGCGTATCTATGCGCCGCAAACCTCAGCATTCCCGGATTCCCACGCAATCGATGGATATGGCCTGGCCGACCGGCTGCAGGACATGGCCGCTGTGGTGCTGGCCGAGGCCGACCGCCTCGGTGCCGAGCGATTCGACCTGTTCGGCCATTCGATGGGTGGGCGAGTCGCGCTGGAAGTGGTCCGCGCGGCGCCCGAGCGCGTGCGCCGGCTGGCGCTGGTTTCCACCGGCATCCACCCGCTGAAGGAAGGCGAACCGGCCAAGCGCGAGGCGCTGCGCCAGATCGGCTATGACAAGGGCTTCCCGGCCCTGGTCGATCACTGGCTGCCGCCGATGGTGGCTGAAGAGAACCGCGCGAAACCAGAGCTTTACGAACCGATGCGGCAGATGTCGCTGGATGCCGGGCAGGAGGTTTTCGACGCGCAGATCCGCGCGCTGGTCGGCCGGCCCGACGTGACCGGACTGCTGCCGCAGATCGCCTGTCCGACGCTGGTGATGACCGGCGAGGCGGATGGCTGGGCGCCGCCCGCGCAGCACGAGACCATCGCCGCGTCGATTCCCGATTCCGAACTCGTCATCGTCCCCGGAGCAGGGCATATGCTGCCCCTCGAAGCACCCGGAGAGGTGAACACCGCAATCGCCCGTTGGCTTTCCAGGCCGGCGACCGATTAACCGCAACCCCTCGAGGAGAGGCAATTCCATGAGTGATCAGACCCTGCAGCAGAAGCTGGATGCACAGGCCGACGTCGTCGACTTCCTGCGCAACCAGCAGGTGGGCCCGAACGTCTATCCCGGCGTCCCGGCCGAATATTCGAACTGGCGCAACGAGCAGAAGGCATGGGGCGACGCCGCCGTGCTGTTCAACCAGAGCTACCACATGGTCGAGCTCTATGTGCGCGGCCCCGATGCTTTCGCGCTGCTCGAATACACCGCGATCAACAGCTTCAAGAACTTCAAGGTCAACAAGGCCAAGCAGTATGTCCCGGTGACGCCGGACGGCTATGTGATCGGCGACGTGATCCTGTTCTACCTCGACGAGAACGAGTTCTCGCTGGTGGGCCGCGCGCCGGCGATCGAGTGGGTGGAATTCCACGCCCAGTATCCGAAGCCGGACGGCAGCAAGTGGGACGTGACCGTGGAGCGCGACGAGCGCACCGCCATGCGTTCGGACGGCGTTCGCAAGAACTATCGCTTCCAGCTGCAGGGCCCCAACGCCATGAAGGTGCTGGAGAAGGCCATGGGCGAGACCCCGCCGGACCTGAAGTTCTTCAACATGGCGCATATCGACATCAACGGCAAAGACGTGATCGCGCTGCGTCACGGCATGGCCGGCCAGCCGGGCTACGAACTGTTCGGCCCCTGGGAAGATTATGCCGCCGTGCATGGCGCGCTGGTCGAAGCGGGCAAGGATTTCGGCCTGACGCTGGTCGGCGGCCGCGCCTATTCGTCCAACACGCTGGAATCGGGCTGGCTGCCTTCGCCGCTGCCCGCCTTCTACACCGGCGACAGCCAGATGATGAAGGACTACCGCGCCTGGGCTTCGGGCAAGTCCTATGCCGGCATGTGCTCGATCGGCGGTTCCTACGTCCCCGACAGCATCGAGGGTTACTACCTCACGCCGTGGGACATCGGCTATGGCCACATCGTCAAGTTCGACCACGATTTCGTGGGCCGCGAAGCGCTTGAGAAGATGGCGACCGAAAAGCACAAGCAGAAGGTCACGCTGGCGCTGGATCCGGAAGATGTGAGCCGCGTGATGAGCTCGATGTTCGCCAAGGGCGACCGTGCCAAGTGGTTCGAATTCCCGAGCGCCGTCTATTCGATGCATCCGTTCGACGCAGTGAAGATGGATGGCGAAGTCATCGGCGTTTCCACCTGGATCGGCTATTCCTCGAACGAAGGCGCCATGCTTTCGCTCGCCATGATCGATCCGGACAAGGTCGAGATGGGCAAGGAAGTGACGCTGGTCTGGGGCGAGCCCAATGGCGGCACCTCCAAGCCGACGGTCGAGCCGCATGTGCAGACCGAGATCAAGGCGATCATCTCGCCGGTGCCGTACTCGTCGGTGGCGCGTAATGCCTATGCCGATAGCTGGCGCCAGACGGGCGTTGGCGCCAACGCCTGATTCCGGCGACAAGCCTGAACATGGGAAGGGCGGCCATCATGGCCGCCCTTTCTGTTTGTCGCACAATGCTTTCCGCCGGGGCGCATGATCGGCTAGGGATTGGCGCATGATCCAACGCATCCTGCTCGCCCTTGCGCTCGCGCTGTCCCTCTCGGTGCCGGCCAAGGCGCAATCCATCGCCGATGCGCCGACGCTGGAAGGGTTCTGGACCTTCAGCGTCGAAGGCACTTCGATCCTCGCTTTCACGCTGAAGAAGGAAGACGGCGAGTGGAAGGGCCGCTGGATCCGGCCGCGCTCCTTCTCCAGCGACGGTGTGCAATTCGTGAAGCTGGTTGGGCCGCCGGTGGTGGTCGATGCCTCCAAGGCGAAAATGGTCGGCGGCTGGCTGGAGCTGACATTCGACGATCCGCGCCCGGGCGCCGTGCCCGATATCTTCCGCCTGCGCGTGACCGGCAAGGACGAGGCAGAGGCGATCTATACCGGCACGGGCTTCCCGGTGCTCAAGCTGGCGCGGGCCGAACCGACCGACATGCTCGGTCCCTGGCCGCCGGGCGAGGTCTATCGGCGCAAGGATGCCGGCCTTTCGCTTCCCGGTTCGCTGGTGCAGTTCTCGATCGCGCCCGAACTGATCCCGACGCCGGATGCCGGGCCCGAGGAAGGGCCGCCGGCCGAGCCTGCGATCAGGGGCCGCTAACTCGTTTCCAGCAGGCCGCAGGTCCGCTCCAGCAGGTCCTGCACGCGTGCGCAAAGCTCCTCGTTGAAGCGAACCTTGGGTATCGCCATGGACAGGGCGCCGACGGCCTCTCCGCCGATCGTCACCACGCGGCCGACGCCGCAAATGCCCAGCGAATATTCCTCCTCCGTCCTGGCGAAGCCGTCCTTGCGGATCTGGGCGAGCTGCTGGCGCAGCTGCTTTTCGGACGTGACCGTTGAAGGCGTGAAGCGTTCGCGCACGCTTTCCTCGAAATAGCGATCGAGTTCCTCGTCGCTCATCGCCGCCAGCAGCGCCTTGCCCGATGCCATCACATGCATCGGCGTGCGCCTGCCGGTCTCGATCGAATAGCGCAAAGCCTGTTCGCTGGTTTCGGTAACGGTCGCTTCCACGTCCCATTCGCTGCGCACGAAGAAGCTGGTCGTCTCGTTCAGCTGCACGCGCAGAGTGCGCACCAGCGGCGCGGCGCGTTCGGCCAGGGTGAAGCCGCCGCTCTTGGCCTGCAGGCGTTCTAGCCCCGGCCCCGCCGAATAGCGGCGCCCCTCGCGGACCAGGTAATGCCGGTCCACCAGCGTGGCGAGCAGGTAGGACAGGCTGGAGACCGGGATGCCCAGCGCAACCGCGATCTCCTGCGCCACCAGCGGCCGCTCATGCGCGACGACATATTCGATGATGTCGAGCGTGCGCGTGGCCGATTTGACCTGGCTGGACGGCGCGGCCCCGGCTGGAACCGGGCCCGGCTGACCGTTTACCGGCGCACCCTCGGCCACGGTCAGTTGATCCGCTCGTCGGCAATATCCGCGCCTTTGCGCAGGTTTGCCAGTTTCTTCCACGCCACGGCCGGGTCGATCTTGCCGTAGCCGGCGAAGGTGCCGAAACCGCAATCGCTGCTGGCGATCACGCGGTCCTTGCCGACGAAATCGGCAAAGCGCTCGATCCGCTGGGCGATCAGTTCGGGCGTCTCGATATAGTTGGAACAGGAATCGATGAAGCCGGGGGCGAGGATTTTCTCCTCGGGCAGCTTCGTCTCCTTCCACACCGACCATTCATGCTCGTGGCGCGGATTGGCGCCTTCGAACAGGATCGTCGCCGGGCGGGCGGAAAGGATCACGTCCATGATCTTCTCCACCGGGATGTCGTAATCGTGCGGGCCTTCGTAATTGCCCCAGCAGACATGCATGCGCAGCTTTTCGGGCGCGATGTTCTTGGTCGCCTCGTTCAGCGCTTCCACATTCTGGCGAATGGTGGTGAGGAACTGCGCCTCGTCCATGTCCTGATACCCGGTATGGCGGCTCATCGCGAGATCGGGGCAGTCGAGCTGCAACTGGAAGCCGGCCTCCACGATCGCCTCGTATTCCGGCTGCATCGCCACGGCGAGATCGGCCAGATAGGCTTCGTGGCTCGGATAATACTGGTTCGGCTGGAAAGCCGTGATCAGGCCCGGGCTGGCCGAGTTGAGAAAGCCGGTGACGCCTTCGCCATGCTTGTCCAGCGCCTTGCGGAAGCGGCGGATATCCTCGTGGCAGGGCTCCAGATTGACCAGTTCCACCTTGTCGATGGCGCTGGCGCGGGTGAATTCCTGCGCGCCCATGATGTGGGCCAGCTTCTTGGCCAGTTCGGGCACCTGCGCCAGGTCCAGCGCGGGCTTGCGCGGCGTGTGGCCGCCGAAGCCGGAAAGCCGCTCGATGATGTAGGTGGAATAGCCGACCTTGCCGAGCTCGCCATCGCTGACGGCGCTCACCCCGGCTTCGACCTGGTGCTTCACCGCCTCGTCGATCGCGGCCTGCACCTTGGCGTCGAACTCCGCGGCGTCGTAAGGCTCGCCCTTGTCGCGCGCGAGCAGCAGCGGTACCAGTTCTTCTCCGCGTGGCAGGCTTCCGACATGGGTGGTCTTGATCAAGTTAAGCTCCTCTCTTCGTAGAGCGAGCTTCTTTCATATATGCGAAAACAACGCAAGTGTGAAGTCAGGGCCCTAAGGGGTTGTACCCGGCGGGCTCCCGGCCAGCCGCGGCGGCCGGCCGGGAGCCCGCGCGGCGTCAGCTTTCGTCCGAGGCTTCCCAGCCGCTCGGCGCATCGAGCGGGGCGCGGAAGCCCATCGCCTCGATCTCGTGCACCTTGCCGTCGGCGCCGACCTTGAAGATATGCGCCGCGGGCAGATCGAAGGGTTCGAACTTCATCTGGTTGTCGGTCGAATACATGATCTTGGTGCCGTCCTCGGCAGTCACCTCATAGGGTTCGAAATCCATCGGGTGATGGAACTGCGAAAGCCCCATCACCAGCCCGGTCTGCGGATCGGCGGCGAAGACGCGGCGATTGCCGATGCTGGTGATGTAGGTCATCACCTTGCTGGTGAGCTGGCCCGCGCAATCGCGCGCGATCGGGTGTTCGCCCACGCCGTTCGGGCCCGGCCCGGCATTGGCGCCGGCGGTGATCATGCCGTTTTCGTGCCGCTCGCAATCCGCCGCGAAGGGCATCAGCGTGCCGTCATTGTCGTCCAGCGCGTCGTAATAGCTGGCGCCGGTTTCGATCAGCTTGTCGTGATCCATCCGGCTGCCTTCGGGCACGTCGCTGACCAGCCCGGCGCGCGGCGTCTGCATCTGCGCCAGCTGGTTCTCGCCGACCTCGGCATAGAGATGCTCGGCCTCGACGATGCTGCCCTTGGGATCGAGCTTGAGCCGCAGCGCTACCACGGTGGGCTTGCCTTCGCGTTCGACCATGCCGATCCAGCCCGCGGTCTGGTTCTGCTCGTCCGGCACGATCACGCTGAAATCTGTCCCCGGCCCGGTCGTATCCGCCCACAGGCCCTCGCCGGCCTTGATGCGGTGGAGATTCTCCACGATCACCGCCTCGTCGGAGAAGGGTACGCCTTCGCTGTTCTGCGTCTCGATGCTGGCGACGTAATTCTTGGTCAGGCCGATCAGGCAGTCGCGGTCGCAGGCCGGCCCCTGCACCTCCGCTTCCTGCGATCCGCCGCAACCGGCCAGTGCGCCGGTCAGTGCGAGCGCCGTCAGCGCCCTCGGCATCCATTTCGTCATTGGGTCCTCTCCCTCTCTCCTCGATCCGGCCTTTTCGGCCGTGATCGCGCGCCCCGGTCGCGGGGTCGGCATGGTGTGACCGCCATCGGCGGCAATCGCAAGGCCTCCGCTTCTTGCCAGCAATCTTAACGATCGTTAGCAAGGCAGCAAGGGAGAGCAGGAATGGCCGAAGGCGCGGGCGGTGCGAGCTACGACTATATCGTGGTCGGTGCGGGCAGTTCGGGCAGCGTGGTCGCCGCGCGGCTGAGCGAGGACCCGGCCAATCGCGTGCTGGTGCTGGAAGCCGGCGGACGGGACGAGCATCTCTATCTCAAGATGCCGCTGGCCTTCCTCAAGGCCATGCCCGATCCGCGCTTCAACTGGACCTACATGACCGAGGAGGAGCCGCATCTGGGCGGGCGGCGGATGCCGCTGCCGCGTGGCAAGGTGGTGGGCGGCTCCGGTTCGATCAACGGCATGTTCGCCATGCGCGGCCATCCGGCGGATTACGATCAATGGGCGCAGATGGGGGCGCAGGGCTGGTCCTATGCCGATGTGCTGCCCTATTTCCGCAAGTCGGAATCGAGCTGGCGTGGGGAGGGGACCTATCATGGCGGGGATGGTCCGGTGGCCGTCCGCCCGATCGATTCCCCGCATCTGCTGCATGAGCAGATGATGCGGACTGCCGAAGCGGCGGGCTTTTCCACCACCGACGATCTGGCCGGCGCGCATCCCGAAGGCTTCGCGCGCGGCGAGCAGACGGTGGATGCGCGCGGCCGCCGGGTCAGCGGAGCGACCGCCTATCTCAAGCCCGCGATGGCGCGGCGGAATCTCGATGTCCGCTCGGGCGTGCTGGTGCGCCGGCTGGTATTCGACGGGAAGCGCTGCATCGGCGTGGAGATCGAAACGCCCGGCGGCCCGCAAGTGGTGCGCGCCGCGCGCGAGGTGATCCTTTCGGGCGGCAGCTACAATTCGCCGCACCTGCTGATGCTGTCCGGCATCGGCCCGGCCGAACATCTGAAGTCGCACGGGATCGAGGTGCTGCATGACAGCCCCGGCGTCGGCCGCAATTTGCAGGAACATCCCTGCGCCATGCTGGAATTCAACGCGGCCCGGCCGGTGACTTTCCTCAACCAGCTGCGCTGGGACCGGATCGCTCTCAATTCGCTGCGCTGGGCGCTCACCGGCAAGGGGCCGATGGCGACGCAGGTGAACAGTTGCAACGTGGTGATCCGCACCGCCGAACATCTCGACCGGCCGGACCTGCAGATCATGGTCAACCCGATCCGCTTCGATGCCGAGCCGTGGTTCCCGGTAATCAAGCCGGTGCAGGAGCATGTGTTCTGGGCCGGGATCGTCCAGCTCCATCCCGAAAGTCGCGGCTGGGTGGAGCTGAAAAGCGCCGACCCGCACGAGACGGCGGCAGTGACGCTCAACATCCTCGCCGAACAGGCCGATCGCGAGCAGATGCGCCGCGCCTTCCGGGCGACGCGCAGGATCTACAACACCAGGCCGATGGCGGACGTGATCGCCGGCGAGCGCACGCCGGGCGCGCAGTTGCAGAGCGACGAGGAGATCGACGCCTTCATCCAGGCGAGCTGCTATGTCGCGCAGCATCCCACCAGCACCTGCGCCATGGGCATGGGCGAACGCTCGGTGGTCGACAGCGAGCTGCGCGTGATCGGGGTGGAGGGGCTGCGCGTGGCCGATTGCTCGGTCATGCCCACCGTGCCCGGCGGCAACACCAATCTGCCGGCCTTCATGGTGGGCGAGAAAGCCGCCGACCTGATCAGGGGGCAAAGCCTGCCGCGCGCCGAATTGCCCGAAAGGGCAGCGGCATGAGCCGCACGGCGGAGGAACAGGCCAATCTCGACCTGGTGCTGGGCCTGTTCGCGCAGGTGCTCAATCCGATGGATTCGGCCGCCGTCGATCGCTTCATCGCGCCGGGCTATATCCAGCACAACCAGTCGGTCGAACCGGGCGTGGGCGCGCTCAAGGCCTTCCTCGACATGATCCGCGAACAGACGCCGGAAGCCGTGCACGATGTGAAGCGCGCCTTCGTCGATGATGACCACGTGACCGTGCATTACCATGTGCGCCGCTGGCCGGACGATCTCGGCTGGGCGGTGATCGACATCTTCCGCGTGGAGGACGGCTTGATCGCCGAGCATTGGGACGTGATGCAGGATGTGATCGAGGGCGGGCCGAACCCGAATTCGCCGTTCTGATGGCGGGACTATGAACAAGGCCCGCTCATGGTGACCCTGTCGAACCATGCGCACGCGGCGGGCGCGTCCTTCGACAGGCTCAGGACGAGCGGCTGTGGGTATTGGAGAGGGTAAGAGATGCGTTTCAAGGACAAGGTCGCGCTGGTGATGGGCGGCAATAGCGGCATGGGGCTGGCCACCGCCAAGGCCTTCGCCGAGGAAGGGGCCAAGGTGCATCTGACCGGCCGCAACCAGCAGACGATCGACGAGGCGGTGGCGCAGATCCCCGGCAGCAAGGGCTATTCCGCCGATATTGCCGACATTGCTTCCAGCGAGGCGGTCGTCTCCGCCATCGAGGCGGAGGATGGCCGAATCGACGTGCTCTATATCAATGCCGGCGTGGGCGGCTTCGCCCCGCTGCGCGACATCACGCCGGAAAGCTGGGACCACACCCATTCGATCAATCTCAAGGGCTGCGTCTTCGCATTGCAGAAGGCGCTGCGGCTGATGGGCAAGGGCGGCTCGATCGTCGTCACCGGATCGATCGGCGCGCATGCGGCCTTGCCCGGCAACGGCGTCTATGCCGCGGCCAAGGGCGGGCTCTACGCGGCGATGAAGGTCTTCGCCAGCGAGCTGGTGGGCGAGGGCATGCGCCTCAACATGGTCAGCCCCGGCCCGATCGACACACCGCTGCTCTATCGCAATCCGGGCATGAGCGAGGAGGCGGTGGCCGCGCTGAAGGAGCGGATGATCGAGAATATCCCGATGCACCGCATGGGCGAGAGCGACGAGGTGGCCAAAGCCGTGCTGTTCCTCGCCAGCGAGGATGCGAGTTTCATCACCGCCGCCAATCTCTATGTCGATGGCGGGATGCTGGAGTTGCGTTGATGGACTTTTCCGACACCACCCCGTTCGAGCCGCCTTTCTCCGATCTCGAAAATCCGCGCATGGAATTCGTGATGGAGGTCCGCCTCACCTTTCCCGAAGTCTATACGATGGCGCCGGTGCCGGCGGGCGGGATGCGCAGCGCCGTGCTGGTGCAGGGCGGTACCTTCGAGGGGCCGCGTCTCAAGGGGCGGGCCGTGCCGGGATCGGGCGGGGACTATGCCTATTTCCGCCCCGACGACGTGGCCTGCTTCGATGCCCGCTACCTGCTGGAGGAGGAGGACGGCACGATGATCCTGCTCAACAACAGGGGCTTCCTGTGGGGCCGCAAGCCGGACACGATGCAGCGCCTGCGCGACTGGGCCTTCAATGGCGGCGATCCGGTGCCGCATGAGGAATATTACCTGCGCGGCAATCCGACCTTCGAATGCCCGGTGGGCAAGCATGACTGGCTGACCAAGCATGTCTTCATCGGCGTGGGCGAACGCCGCAGCGACGGCAATCTGCTGCGCTATTACGCGCTGGTGTGAGCATGAGCCGCACAGATCAGGAGCAGCGGAACCTCGATTTCTGCACCCGCATGTATCGCGAGATGCTGTTCAAGTTCGACGCGAGCAAGATCGACGAATTCCTGGCCGACGGTTACATCCAGCATTCCACCGCCGCCAGCGAAGGCAAGGAGGGGCTGCGCGATTTCTTCGAGAACCGCGCGCACCATTTCCCGGACATCAGCTTCGCCATCAAGGCCAGCATGGTCGATGGCGATTACACCATGTTCCACATCCACACCGTGCGCTTCCCCGGCGATCCGGGGATGAGCATCATCGACTATTTCCGGCTGGAAGATGGCAAGGTGAAGGAACATTGGGAAGTGGTGCAGGAGATTCCCGAGACCCTGCCGCATGACAATGGGATTTTCTGAGCGCCTCCCGCTGCAACCGCATCGTCATTGCGAGCGTAGCGAAGCAATCCAGGGCGGCGCGTTGTAGCCCCGGACTGCCGCGGGGCTTCGCCCCTCGCAATGACGAATAAGTTCCGGGAGCGCGGTCCGGCCGCTCCTCAATTCGCGGTAATGTCGTAATCCATGCGCGGCTGGTAGGTCTTGTCGAACTGGTCGGGCATGCCGCTATCGGCGATCACGGTGCGCTTCTTGATCAGCCAGCTGCCATCCTCCTGCTTCACCAGCAGGTCGTATTCGCGTCCCTGTTCGGCGAATTGCGGCGGGGCCTTGATGTCGGTGTTGAGCACGCCGGTCCAGATGAAGCTGGCGGTGGCGGTGTCGCCGTCCACGTCGATCACCGGGTTGGTCAGCAGCATGTGGAACACGCCGGGATCGCCTTCCACCCCGTCGCCATCGCCCATGCCGGCATAGAGCGCCTCGATCTCCTCATGCCCGGTGGAGACCACGCCGTTCACGTCGAACACTGCATCTTCGGTGTAGTAATCGCCGAAGGCACCGGGCTCGCCCGCGCCGAGCGAGGCGTAATAGCGCGTGATCATGTCCTCGATCGCGATCCGGTCGGCCAGCGGGTCGTCCAGCGTGCTGGTGACTTCCACCTTCGAATCGCAGGCGGCCAGCAGCAGGCCCGCCGAAAGGGCCGCGATCGGAATAATGCGCATCATATCCTCCCCAATTGTCGTTTTGCGCGCCGATCATGGCAGGTCCGCCGCCCAAGGCAAGCCGCCCCTTCCGGGGCACCGCCATGTCCGCCATCCGAAAGCGTTTGTCGCGAACGGCGCCTTGGCGTAGCTTCCCCGCCCGGCGACCGGCAACGACCGGACCGCCGATAACAAAACACATGGGAGAGGGGGAATTTTCATGCCCGCAGTTGTTGCACTTGCCCTGTCGGTCGGCGTGCTCGCCGTCGTCGACACCTGGCTTTTCTTCGGGCCGCTGGCGGCCACCGGCCTGGCCGGCCTGGTCTGGATCTCGTTCATCGCCTGGGGCTGCCATTTCCATTCGGGCGGCGGCACCAAGGGCAGCACCACCGCCGTGGTCTGCATGAGCTGGGGCGCGCTGGTCGGCATGGCTTCGGTGATGCTCGCAAGCGGGCCCTTCGCCGGTTTCGGCGATGCGATGGCCCCGGCGATCGCGGTGGGCATCGGCGCGGCGGTGATCTGCCTTTCGAGCGTGGTGCCGGTTCTCTCGACGATCCCGGCCAGCGTCTATGGCTTCGCTTCCATCGCCGGGCCGATCATCCTTGCCGGCAAGGCGCCGGAAGCGGCCATATTGCCGACCATCGGTGCGGTGATCATCGGCGCGGCCTTCGGCTATGTGTCGGAGATCGTCGCCAATGCGCTGACCAAGAAGGGCGAGCCGAACGCCGAAGCGACGGCGGACCCGGAACACGCCTGATCCTTGCGCACCGCGCCGCCGGAGCCCGGCGGCGCGGCCGCTCCTGCCTTATTTCGTCTCTTCGCCGTCCTCGGCGCTTGCCCAGTTCGCATCGCGCATCTTGGCGAAGCGCGGGCTCGTGGCGGTGATATAGCCGCGCACCTGCACATTGCCTTCATGGCAGGCATATTCGAACATGCCGTAATCCTCGTCGCGCCGCCACGGTATGTCGATCTTGTAGCGGCCGGTCATCACCACCGGATCCTCCACCCAGGCTTCGTAATGGATCTCGTTCGGGCCGACCGGGGTCAAATGCTCGACGATATGCAGCTTGTCGCTGTTGGGCGCAGGGCCGGCCGAGGCGCCGGGCGTGAAATTGGTCGATTCGATCACCAGCGTGTCGCCCTCCCAGTGCCCGCGCGAATAGCCGAGATAATCGGTCACTTCGGGCGGCGGGGCATCGCGCCCGTCGAGATAGATCATCCGCGTTTCGTGGATCATCTCGAGATTGATGGCGACGAGGCCGGGCGCCTGGAACAATTCGATCCCGGCATTATAGGCGCCGGGCAGCATGGATGAGGGCATGCCGCGCGTGATGCAGCGGTCGAAAATGCCGAAATCCTCCATCGAATCGAACACCTCGGTGTTCCACGATGTTCGTTCCGCCGCCTTCAGCCGTTTGCCTTCCTCGGTCAGCGGCGGGTAGCGGCCGTTCTCCGGCTCCACCACCATCGAGGTCTGGCGCAGCGGCAGGCCGCGCTCGGCCCAGTGGCCCATGCCCATCGTGCCGGCCTTCTGCTCCTCGTCGTAACGGTCGAGCTGGGCCTGCGCGTGCTCCACGGCGGCCTGGTATTCCTCGTCGGTCAGATAGCGGCGATTGCCGAATTGCGGCGGGCGTTCGCGCGGGGTCTGGCCGAGATAATCGACCGGCCATTTGCCGCGCAGGTCGGGATCGCCCCAGGCGGTGCGCGGGGCCTGCCAATCCTCGTCGGCGGCAGGCGGCGCGTCTTCCGGCGCCGCGGCAGCCGGGACGATTGCGAATAACAGGGGCATGGCCAGCGCAGCCCCCACCAGGCGTCGGCTCATCAATCCTCTCCTTATTTTTGCAGGAGAGTATGCCCGAGCCTGTGCCGGGCGCAAGCGGGCCGGTTGCCTGAACGCGGGAGCGCTTAGGAGGGCGGCTGGTCCGGCGCGTACGGCCAGCCGATGCCGGGCCCGTAATCCGCGCGGCCCTTCCACAGGACCAGCGGCCAGAAATAGCGCCGCCACGGCCATGCGAGGATCGCATTGAACAGGATGCTCAGCGCGCCGAACACATATTCGACCACGCCGGGATCGAGCACGAAGTTCCAGTAACAGATCACGATATTGATCGGCACGAGCGCGATGATCGTCAGTGGCATGGCGCGATTCAGCAGGATCGCGATGCCGAGGATCACCTCGATAACCTTGATCCATTCGAACAGCCCGCTGGCGATCAGCGCCAGTGTGAAGTCGATCGCCGCCTGGTGTTGCCCCAGCGGCTGCCAGTCCCGGTCGATGAAATGCATGAGGCCCGAATAGAGCCACCAGCCGCCGAAGATGATGCGGCTCGCATGATAGATATATCTGAACATCGCGCGCCGGGGATTTACTTCATTTTCGACGCGTCCAGCTTGTCGCGGCTGACCCAGCTGCCATGCACCTGGCTGCGCAGGGCAAGGCCGGTCTTCACCTTGGCGATCGGGCCTTTCTCGACCTCGTCCGCCTCGACGATCCACAATTCGGAGAGATAGTCGGAAGGGTTTGGCCCCTGCGGCGTATCGACCACCGTCAGCAGCCAGCCGCCGTGATCGGGATCGCTGCTCGTCACGTGCACGGGCTCGCTGATCGCCGCGCCCGGCGGCACGCCCATCACCGTCAGCCGGCCATTGCCTGGCTCGATCCGCATCAGGCAGTTGAAATTGGCGCCCACCGGGCCGCCCAGCATGGGCGGGCCGCCTTCGGGGTTCATGGAGAGATACCAGGCGCGGTTATAGGGCCGCCCTTGGTCGACGTCGGCGAGCCGCGGCAGGTCGCCCGAGGGGCCGAGCGGGCGCTCCTCGATCTGCGGATCCTCCTTGCTCATGTCGATCGTCCAGCGGGTCAGCGCGCCCTTGATGTCCTGCTGGGCGATATCCACGCCGCCCGCCTCGCGCATGAACTGGAAAGCGTTGGTATCGGTCAGGCACAGGTCGAGATGGATCAGGTCGCCATCGTCATAGGCGTTGACCTCGTGGAAGCAGGAGACGCCGACCGGCCCCTTGATCCACTTCATCTCGCTCACCTTGCCATAGCGCGGCATGATGGCGACCCAGCTTTCCAGATCCTGCTGATGCGCCCAATGCGCGCCCCCGGCCTTGATCCGCTCCAGATTGGCGGTGGTCGGGAAGATCGGCCAGATCGCGTATTTCTCGGTGATCACGAAATCGTGGATCGTCGAGAGATAGGGCTGCGAGAACCATTGTTCGGAGATCAGGTTTCCATCGCGGTCGGCAATGCCGTAGGCGATGTCCGGGCTGCAAAGCCCGCCCGCCTCATAGCCGAAGAAGAACATCTCGCCGGTCACGGCGTCGATCCGCGGATGGGCGGTGAAGGTTTCCGATTTCAGCGCGCCGTAATAATCCCACTTGCCCCGCGTTTCGAGCGTGTGCGGATCGATCTCGTAGCCGCGCCCGTCCTCCTTGGTCATGAACAGCCGGCCGCCGTGCCAGACGGGCGTGGTGTTGGAGACGGTGCGGTCCACCCCGGCGACGCTGGGATCGTCGGTGAAGGGGTTGCGATAGCGGCCGAACAGCGCGCGGCGCGCCTTCTTCTCGGCGAGATAGCGCTCGGTCTCGACATAGCGGATGTCGAAATCGACCGCCCCATCGACGAAGTTGAAGCGCGCGACCATGCCGTCGGCATTCAGCGCGATATCGTCCTCGAACATCGGCGCATGCGCATTGTCGGGCACGGCGCGGAAGAAGGCACCGTCGATCTCGGCCGGAATCTCGCCTTCCACTTCCAGGTCGCGGATCGAAATCTCGGCCCGGCGCGGCGTGTTGCTGCCAATGAAATGAATTGTCTGCGGAAACGCGCCCATGACCGTGTACTCTCCCATTGATTCCTCGCCTATGAACGTAACGGCTGTTACAGTCATCGGGAAGCCCGGCATTGACCCGGCGCAAAATTGGAAAGGGCCAGGGTGGCGGCAAAGGGCGATGCAGGGCAGGGCGTGGCGGTGAAGGCGAGGCGGCCCGCGCGCGAAAAGGGAACCAACCGGGTCGGCACGCTGCACCAGCTGCTCAAGCTGACCAATCGCCTGATGGCCCCTTTCTCGACCCATCTCGCCCATCGCTACGATATCAGCCTCAACGAATTCCGCATGCTGATGGCGATCGGCTATCTCGGCCCCTGCGCCAGCCACGAACTGGCCGCCCATACCGGCGTCAATGCGATGAGCGTCAGCCGCGCGGTGGCGACGCTGGAAAAGCACGGGCGGATCACCGTGGCGCCCGATCCGTGCAACCGCCGCCGCAAGACGCTGAGTCTCACCGATGAAGGGGAGCGGCTTTACCGGATCATGCGCCCGCAAAGCGTGCTGGTGGCCGACTACCTGCTGAGCGAACTTTCGGAACAGGATGTTGCGGCCTTCGACCGGATCGTGGCAACGCTGATCGCGACACTGGAGGCGACGGATGAGGAGGGGCGTTCGCTGTTCCTCGAATCCACGCGGCCGGAGGGCGAAAGGGAATAGAATGGATCTGGGCGAAAGGCTCGAAGTCGAGGCGCTGTGCAGCCGCCTCATCAACCAATATGTCAATCTCAACGACGCGCAGGACTGGGAAGCGGTGGCGAGCCTCTACACCGAGGATGCGCGCTTCATCCGGCCCAGCGGCGGCGATCCGATCATCGGGCGCGAGGCGATCCTCGAAAGCTTCCTCGCGCGCAAGCCGCGCGCGCAGCGGCACGTGATCGCCAATACGGTGATCGACGTGGAAGGCCCGGCGACGGCGCGCGCCTTCAGCGTGATCCTGCTGTTCCAGGGCGACCCTGCGCCCGAAGGCGAACTGCCGGTGATGAGCGGCAATTCCCCGCTGGTCGGCTGGTTCCGCGACCGCCTGGCGCTGACCCCGCAAGGCTGGCGCTTCGCCGAGCGCGTGGGCGGGCTGGACTTCAAGCCTTAGCGCCGCCGTCCTTGATCAGCGCCTTCGGCACCAGTAGCGTCAGCAGCGCGCACAGGGCGACGGGCACGACCAGCGACAGGTAGTAGCCTGCGGGCGATATGCCGCCGTCGATCAGCGCGGCGCCGATCGGCGGGGCGGCGATTGCGCCGATGCGCGAAATGGCGACGGCCGTGCCGATCGCGGAGGAGAGAACGCGCGAGGGAAACAGCTTGGGGCTGAGCGCCATCAGCGCGCCGTGAATGCCCGTCACCCCGCCGCCGGCGATCAGCAGCAAGATGCTCCAGCTTACCGGATCGGCGGGCGTGCCCCAGATGGCGAGGAAGGCCGCGCCGATCACGAGATAGCCCAGCGTCAGCGTCAGCCCCGGCTTCCACCGGTCGAGCAGGAAGGCCAGCAGGATGCTGACGAACAGGCCCGCGCCCTGCAGCAAGCCCTGCACGCGCACGGCAAGGTCCACTTCGAAACCGGCCTGCGGCAGCACCACCGGCGTCCAACTCACCAGCATGTAGAGCGCGATGGCGTTGATCATGTAGGTCGCGGCGAAGACGGCGAGCGGGAAGGCCAGCGGCGGCTTCAGCAATTCGGCCAGCGGGACCTTGGCGGCGGACCGGGACGGCGCGCCTTCCGACATATCGCCGGGCAGCACCGCGGCGAGGCCGAGCCCGAGTGCGAGGGCGATCGCGGCGGGCAGGAAAAACAGCGCCTGCCAGCCGCCGAGGCCGACCAGCTCCGGCGCGGTGAAGCCGGCCAGCATCGCGCCGATGGCGATCCCGGCCGAGACCACGGCCATGATCGTCGAGCGGCGGCCTTCGGGCGCGACTTCGGCGGAGAGGGCGGAAACATTGGCGAGGCAGGCGCCGAGCGCGATTCCCGTCAGTAGCCGCCACAGGGCGAAAGCGGGGATGCTAGCGGAGAAGCCGGTGGCGAATGTGGCGGCGGCGATGGTCAGGCAACCGGCCACGATGATCCGCTTGCGCCCGAACCGGTCGCCCAGCGGCGCGATCAGCAATGCGCCGATGCCGAGCCCCACCAGCACGGCGGAGTGGACGACCCAGAAGCTGGTCTCCTTCAGGTCCAGCACCGACGCGAGATATTTCTGCGCCAGCGCCATCGCGTTCAGGTCGTACCCGTCGATCACCATGACCCCTGCCAGCAGCAGGAGCGCGGCGATGCGGCGCGCGCCGGTCATGCGCGCGAATCCCAGGGCGAGGGCATGTGGTAGGGGACGGTGATGAAATCGGCCTCCACCTGCTCGATCGCGCCACCCCTGATCTTGAAGGCTTCGGCGATATAGTAGGAATGCGGGCGGCGGATCGGGCTGGAGGCGGTGGTGCCGTCGGTCAGCTCGTATTCGCCGACGATTCCGCAGTGGTCGATGAAGCCATGCGCCAGCACGATGCCGCGTTCGACGTCCACCAGCGGGAAGCGGCGGGCGCGCAGCCGGTCATCGTAGCGATACCAGCCGAGCGCGAATTGCGCCTCGCAGCCGAGCCGCGCGATGGGCAGGGGGAAGCCGATATTGTTGGTGGTTTGCACCCCGTTTTCGACCCGGTTGCAATGCGGCCAGAAACGCGTGTTGATCGTGCCGTCATTGCGTTCGATCGTCTCGAAATAGCCATTGGCGATGGCCACAAGTTCCTCGCGGCTCGAATCCTCGCCCTCGGGCACCAGCGCTTCCATCGCGGGCTTTGGCTCGAAGGCCTGGCCCCGGAAGGGAAAGCCTTCATCGGCATTGCGCGCGACGATTGTCTCGGCCTCGGCAATCCTGCCGTCCTTTACCCCAAGCCGGAAACAGGCGGGAGAAAGCGCGTTCGTTTCCTCGACGCAGGTGAACAGCGCCACCTGCCCGCGCTCGGCATCGGCGAATCGCAGGTCGTAATCCCCGCGCTTGGTGATCGTGTTCCACAGCCCGTCGCCCGGCTGCAGCGCGACATTGTTCTCGGTATTGAAGAGGCCGTCCGCCCAGTCCACGCCCGCCGGATCGCGGAGTTCCAGCGCGGCGACGAAGCGGTCCAGCACCGCATACAATTCCTCTCGCGTGGCCAAGGCCCCTCTCCTCCCCGCCCCCGCTCAGGCAGGGGTCGCTTGACTCGGCACGGTGCTAGCTGAAAAGTAACGAGCGTTAAAGTCGCGCGGCAAAGCGCGGGAGGGAGGGGAATGGAACCGGCAGGAAAATGCGCCGTCGTCACCGGCGGCAATTCGGGGCTCGGCCGGGCCACGGCGGAATGGCTGGCGGCCGCGGGCGCCGATGTCGTTTCGCTCGACCTGTCCGGGGAAGCGCCCGAGGGCGTGCGCTTCATTCCCTGCGACGTCTCCGATTTCGCGGCGGTGCAGGCCGCGGTCGATGCGATAGAGGGGCCGATCCACATCCTCGTCAATTGCGCGGGGATCGGCGCCATCGGCGCCATCGCCACGCCGGAGGGGCCGGGCGACATGGCCGCCTTCCGCAAGGTGGTGGAAGTGAACCTGATCGGCGCAGCCAATGCCACGGCTGCGGTCGCCGCGCGGATGATCGGCAATGAACCGGCGGGCGAGGACGGGGAGCGTGGGGCGATCGTCAATGCCTGCTCCATCGCCAGCTTCGAAGCACAGGAAGGGATGGGGGCCTATGCGGCGAGCAAGTCGGCGCTGGCCGCCATGTGCCTCGTCTGGGCGCGCGACCTGTCGCGCCACGCCATCCGCGTGAACGGCGTTGCACCGGGTTTCATGGCGACGCCAATGGTGGCAATGCTGCCCGAGGCGCTGGTGGACGAATTGCTGTCCGATGCGGAATTCCCCAAGCGCGCGGGCCGGGCCGAGGAATTCGCCGAAGTCGTGGACTTCGTGCTGCACACACCGCTGCTCAATGGCGAAGTGATCCGGCTTGATGCCGGCACGCGCCCGCCTGCGCGCACCAAATGGTCGATGGGTTGATCTAGATGGCTGATATTCCGCTTCCCCCCGGTCTGACTGAGGCCAGGCTCACCGATGTGCAGCGCGCGTTCGAACGCGCGCTTGGCGCCGACAAGGTGTTCTTCACCGATCTCGACCGCACGACCTACGAGGACAAGTTCGCGGTGGACGATGCCGGGCATCACCCCGCCGGCGCCGTCGCGCCCGAAAGCGTGGAGGAGGTGCAGGCCGCGGTCCGCATCGCCAACCAGTATCGCATGCCGCTCTGGCCGATCAGCCGCGGCAAGAATCTCGGCTATGGCGGCAGCGCGCCGCTGCTCGCCGGTTCGGTGGTGCTGGACATGAGCCGGATGAAGCAGATCGCTTTCGACGAGCAGATGGGCACGGTGCTGGTCGAACCGGGCGTGGGGTTTTACGATCTCTACGACTACATCAAGGCCAACGATCTGCCCTTCTGGATGTCCACGCCAGGCAATAGCTGGGGCTCGGTGATGGGCAACGCGCTCGATCGCGGCATGGGCTACACCGCCTATGGCGAGCATGCGAAGAACATCATGGGGCTGGAAGTCGTGCTGCCCAGCGGCGAATTGGTGCGCACCGGCATGGGCGCCTTCTCCGATGCGCCGACCTGGCAGAATTACGGCTTCGGCTTCGGGCCGGGCTGGGACCAGATGTTCGTGCAGTCCAATTTCGGCGTGGTCACCAAGATGGGCCTGTGGCTGATGCAGGAGCCGGAGGTCCAGCTCGGCATGGATGTCGAATGGGACAAGCCGGAGGACCTGAAAGCCATCGTCGATGCGCTGGCCCCGCTGCGGCGGGAGCGAATCATGACCAGCCATTCCTCGATCGGCAACTGGCTGCGTGTGGCCTCCACGCTCACCACGCGCGACCAGTGGACCGACAAGCCCGGCGCGCTGGGCGACGATGTGATCGACGCGATCCGCAAGCAGTTCGGCCTAGGCTGGTGGGGCCTGTCGATCCGCGTCGCCGGGCGCGAGGAAGTGGCCAAGGCGCAATATGCGATCGTCAAGGCGGCGGTGGATGCCAGCGACCCGATGTCGATCCGCGAAAGCACCTGGCGCAAGGGCGAGCCGATCCGCGGCGACGGCTGGAGCGGCACACCGATCACCTTCCCGATGCAGAACGCCAATTGGTATGGCGGGCGTGGCGGCCATATCGGCTTCTCGCCGATCATCCCGCAGGACGGCACGGCGGCGCTCGAACAGTTCCAGCGCACCTATGCCCGCTACAAGGAATACGGGATGGATTACCAGGGCAGCTTCGTGTTCGGCGAACGGCACATGATCAATGTGAACGCCATGCTGTTCAGCCAGGACGATCCCGAGCATCTCGCCAAGATCGATCCGTTCTTCCGCCAGCTCGTCGCCGATGCGAAGGAGCAGGGCTATGGCGAATATCGCACCCATCTCGATTATATGGACCTCGTCGCCGGCACCTATGACTGGAACGGCGATGCGCTGAGGAAGCTCAACGAGACGGTGAAGGACGCGCTCGATCCCAACGGCATCATCGCGCCGGGCAAGAGCGGCATCTGGCCCAGCCGCCTGAGAGGGGAGCGCGGGGCATGAGGCGGGCGCTGGTTCTGTCCGCCGCGCTGCTGGCGCTGGCCGGTTGCGGAGACGCGCCGCCGCAGGCTCCGGCCGAGGGTGGTGGAGGGGGCGGCGGGCCGCCGCCCATGCCCGAACCCGTCACGCTGGCCGACCGGCCCGATGCGACCGGCGGCGAGGCGCTCTATCTCGAAAAATGCGCCATGTGCCATGCGCCGAACGGCATGGGCTACGGCCTGCTCGGGCGAAGGCTGGACCAGCCCAATCTCGAACTGCGCGACGACCTGACCGCCGATTACGTCACCACCGCCGCGCGCATGGGCATCGGCAACATGCCCGCCATCCCGCGCGGCGAGGTGAGCGACGCGCAGATGAAGCAAATCGCCGACTATCTCGCGGCTGGCCCGCATCCGGGCGAGGTCGGGAAATGATCCGCACGACCCGCAGGGGGACGATGGGCGCCGCGCTTGTCGGCGCGCTCGCCGTACCGACCGTGGCCGGCTTCGCCCATTGGCGCTGGCGGCATGGGGAGGCCTCGGTGCTGCTGCACGATCCCTCGCTGGCGGCAGGCCGCCGCTTCGCCGAGGCTGGCGCGGCGCGCGGCGGCAACGTGCTTGCGCTGGAAGGCGACCGCATCCGCCTCGGCCGCCGGGTGTTCGAAAGCAGGCCGGCGCTGGTGGCCGGCGTCAGCCGCCATGCCGACGCGTTGCTGCTGGAGGATGTGGCGCGCGAGGCCGGCTATGTCCGCGTCGCGGCGCTCGATGGCCGGGCGGGGCGCTGCTCCGTCCAGCAATGCCGCCCCGGCTGGCAGGCGCTCGGTCGCATGGCCAGCGCATCGGGCATGGAATGGGTCGAAGCGCTGGCGGATTATGCCGCGAAGCCGGGTGAGGGAACGGGACGATCCTTCACGTCGCTCGCTCGGCAACGCGTCGATCCCGGGCTGGTGATCGGTTGGGTGCTGGCGCCGGGCCGCGCCTGATAAGATTGGCCGCGTTCTCCGGCTAGAGCATCGTGCAGGTGAAATTCTCCGCCGCGTTCGGATCGCCTTCGCCGTCATATTTCGCATACATCGGATAGGGGCAGAGCGGGCGGCTCATCGGCTCGCGCGGCGGCGGGGGCGGTGCGCCCGGAGGGCCGCCGCTGCTGGCGGGGCGCACGGCCAGGATGCGGTCGGGCGCCGTGCCCGTGCTCGCCCAGTCGTCGATGATGCCCAGCGTATCGATCTCGCTCGGCCCTTCGCCGCCACCGCAATGATCCATGCCGGGCGCCATGAACAGCCTCAGCTGCCGCTGCGCCGCCGCCTGCGGAATGTCCGCATAAAGGCCGCGATAGAAGGCCAGCGTGTTGTTGGCTGGGATCAGCCCGTCGCTCCAGCCGTGGCTGAGCAGCAGCTTGCCGCCGCGTGCGAAGAAGACGTCGAGCCCGTCCGACGGCACGTCGAACATTTCGCTGCCATGCGCGCGCGCCAATTGCAGCCCCCGCGCATAGTCGAGCGTCTTCCAGTCCCATGACGGATCGTCGCCATGCAGGATCATTTCGAAATAGCTGGTGGCGACGGGGAAGGGCTTGGGCGCCATCACCAGTGCGGCGAGCTGCATCTCGCTCCCCACCGGCCAGCCGGGCATGATCTGCATGCCGTCGGGCCCGCGCACGCCGCCATAGATGTTGCGCATCGCCGCCACTTGCGGCGTGGAGAGGCAGCCCTCGCTTTCGCCCGGCTTGCATTGCAGCACTGCCGGATCGAAGCCGCACTGGTTCGGAAGGCTGATCAGCCCGTCCTCCAGCCCGTCGATCTTGTCGCATTGCTTCAGCGCCGCCTGGTGGATCATGCCGAGGCTCGCGGGGGTGAGCTGCGCGCCTGGCCAGCGTTGCGGCTGCCACCCGGCCCACATGCTTTGCGTCATCAGGCCGGACATGGGGTTGGCCGGCGCCATAGCGGAGATCGCGTCGAAATCCTCCGGATAGCGATAGGCTTCCATCAGCCCCTGCCGGCCGCCGGTGGAGCAGGAATTCCAGAATGACTGCTTCGGCCCGTCGCCATAGAAACCGGCGATCGCCTGCTTGGCGGTGACGACCATCAGATGCACCGCGCGGTGCCCGAAATCGACGAGCTTTTCGGGATGGCCGACGCCCCAGTCCACCGTCATCCCGCTGCCTGTATGGCCGGTATCGGTGGTGGCGACGGCGTAGCCGCGCTTCAGCGGATCGGCGAGCTGCGAGTAGCTGAGCTGGCCGGCCCAGATGCCGTTGCCGATGCCCACGAACTTGCCGTTCCAGCCCTTGGCGGGCAGCCAGACTTCCACCTTGATCTCGGAATCGTCGGTCGGCGTCAGGGTAGCCTGCACGCGGCAGAATTCGGGGACGTCCTTATAGGCGGCATTGGCGACGCCCGGCGGCGGCCCGAAGCCGCTGGCAGGCTCCTCGAACGCGCCCGCGGCGACCGTTTCGGCGCTGGTCACCTTCCCCTTGTCGAGCGCCAGCCCCGCGAGATCGCCGCATTCCGCTGCTTGTGCGCTGCCGGCCCAGCCAAGCGCTGCCAGGCTTGCCGCGGCCATGAGCCAATATTTGCCAGTCATCCCGTTTCTCCCCTTGTCGCCCCAGCCTTCGCTCACCGCTTGATGATCAGCGAGTCCGGCCGCTTTCTTGGCTTCCATTCCCCATGTCCGGGGAATTTCGCCAGCACTTCGCCGTCCCACAGGCGCACGGTGCGGCGCTTGAAGCGCCAGCTTCCGTCCGCGCCTTTCACCGCATGATCGTCATACCAGCCGGCGAAGCGCAGCGTGTAGGGCGGCTCGTCATGGCATTCGGTGACGAAGGCGAAGCTCTTCATCTTCACCGATCCGTCATCCTGCGGGAAATGCTTGATTTGCGTGACATGATGCTGGCGGCCGGGGAAGCCCGGTGCATTGGCATAGTGCTTCACCAGCCCGCGAATGCCGTCATGCCCGTTCCAGATGTCCGGGTCCTCGAACACTTCCTCGCTCATCATGCAATCTTCGGTGAAGCATTCCACCAGTGCATCGGCATCGCCGGTATCGAGCGCCCAGCTGTAATTGGCGATCAGGTCCTGCAGGCCCAGCCGGTCTTCGACGGACAATTTGGTCACGGCATCCTCTCCCTCATGTTGCCTCAACCGTAACACTCGTTATTATTGCCGCCAAGCGGGCGGATTCACGATTGGCTGCCCGGGGGAGAGGAATTTGGGCAAGATCATCGTCACCGGGGCGTCCGGCCAGTTCGGCAGCGCGGCTGCGCGCCTATTGCTTCAGGAATGCGCGCCGGAGGATCTCGTCTTCCTCTCGCGTACGCCCGAAAGCCTGGCCGAATTCGCCGAGACCGGCGCGCATATCAGGCAGGCCGATTTCGACGATCCGGCGAGCCTGGCCGCCGCGACGCAGGGCGGCGAGAAGATGCTGCTCATCTCCACCACCCGCGTCGGCACCCGCGTCGAACAGCATCGCAATGCGGTGGAGGCGGCCGTCGCCAACGGCGTGAAGCATATCGCCTATACCTCGGTGATCGGCGGCGGGATGGCGCAGCATCCGGGCATCGAGCAGCACGATCACTATGCGACCGAGCAGTTGATCGAGAAATCGGGCGCCGCCTGGACCCATTTGCGCAACAGCCTCTATTCCAACGCCGTGGCCACCGCGATGGCGATCCCGGCGCTGCAGGCCGGCAGCAAGCCCGACAATGCGGGTGACGGCAAGGTGGCGATGGTCAGCCGCGAAGATTGCGTAGCCTCCGCCGTGGCGGTGCTGACGCAGGAAGGCCATGCGAACAAGGCCTATGACATTACCGGCCCGGAGCGGCTCTCCATCCCGCAGGCGCTGGCAATGATCTCCGAAATGGCCGGCAAGCCGATCGAGCTGATCCCGGTCGATGACGAGGGGATGTACCGCTATTTCGATTCGCTCGGCGTGCCGCGAAAGGCATCGGACATATTGCCCGACGGGCCGATACCCTGGGCGAGCGAGGGCATGGTGACCTTCGGCCAATCGATCCGCGAAGGCTATTTCGACGTGCTGAGCGACGATGTGGAAATGCTGACCGGCAGCAAGCCGCGCACGCTCCGCTCCGTGCTGGAACAGTATAAGGACCAGTGGCCGAAATGAGGACCTTGCTTGCCGTCGCCGCGGCCGCGCTGGCGCTCTCCGCCTGCTCGGGTGGCCGCGAAAAGCCCGATATCGACACTGGCACCTATGGCGCGGGCGATAATTGGGACAATCCCGGCGGCGACTGGGCGGAAAGCCATTTCTCGCGCCTGACCGATATCAGCGCCGACAATGTCGATAGGCTCGGTCTCGCCTGGGAATACGATCTCGGCACGGCGCGGGTACAGGAAGCGACGCCTGTGGTGATCGACGGGGTGATGTATACCTCGGGCAATCTCGGCAAGGTCTATGCGCTGAACGCCGCGACGGGCGAGCAATTATGGACCTTCGATCCCGAGGTCGACATGCAGTCCAACCGCGCGGCCTGCTGCGACCAGGCCAATCGCGGCGTCGCGGTGCAGGGCGGGAAAGTGTTCGTCGGCGCGCTCGATGGCTGGCTCTACGCGCTCGACGCCAAGACCGGCGCGGTCGCGTGGAAGAGCGACACGATCACCGACCGTTCGCGCGGCTACACGATCACCGGCGCGCCCGAGCTGGCGGGCGATCTCGTCATCATCGGCAATGCCGGGGCGGAATACGATACGCGCGGCTACGTCACGGCTTACGACACGGCGAGCGGCGAACTGGTCTGGCGCTTCTACACCATCCCGCACGATCCGGCGGAAGGCCCGCAGGAAACGCAGGCGCTCGAAACCGCGCTGGCTACCTGGGACCCGGACAGCCGCTGGGATGTCGGCGGCGGCGGCACGGCGTGGGATGCGATCACCTATGATCCCACATTCGACCAGGTCATTGTCGGCGTCGGCAATGGCGGGCCCTATCCGCTCAACACGCGCTCGCCCGATGGCGGGGACAATCTCTACCTGAACTCGCTCGTCGCGCTCGATCGCGAAACGGGCGAAATGAAATGGTATTTCCAGGAAACGCCGACCGATAGCTGGGATCTCACGGCCACCCAGCCGATGATCCTGGCCGATATGGATATCGACGGGTCGAAGCGCCCGGTGATCCTGCATTCGCCCAAGAACGGCTTCTATTTCGTCGTCGATCGCGAGACCGGCAAGCCGCTGCGGGCCGAACAGATGGTGCGCACGAGCTGGGCCTCGGGCTGGGACATGGAAAGCGGCAAGCCGAAGCTGACGCCCGAATATTCGAATTATGCCGATGGCCCCAAGATCGTCTTCCCGGCCAGCTCGGGCGCGCGCAACTGGCACCCGGCGGCTTACGACCCCACGCGCAATCTCTATTTCGCCAGCTTCGTGGACATGGGGAATCTCATGTTCATCCCGCCGGGGCAGGAGAATCCGCCGCGCAAGAAAAACGCGCTCAATGCCGATGCGGCGCTGATCTTCACCGCCGATCTGGCCGCCGCGCTGCCCACCCTGCCGCCGCCGATGCAGGAAGCGATCAAGGCCCTGCCGCAATGGCAGCAGGTGCAGGACATGCCCTTCAGCTCGCAGCTCCGCGCGATCGACGCGACCACGGGCGAGGTGAAATGGGCGGTCGACCATGATGGCTGGCAGGACCGGGCGGGCGTGCTCGCCACCGCATCGGGCCTGATCTTCCACGGAGATGTGGCCGGCAAGTTCCAGGTGTTCGATGCCGATAGCGGCAAGCTGCTCAAGAGCATCGACACCGGCAGCTCGATCCTCGCCGCGCCGATGACCTACCGGGTGGACGGCGTGCAATATGTCGCCGTGCAGACCGGCTGGGGCGGCGGCGGCTGGGGCTTCGTGCCGCCCTATGCGGCGGCCTATGCCAAGGGCAATGCCAACCGCCTGCTGGTGTTCAAGCTGAATGGCGGGGAGGTGCCCATCCCGGCCGATCTGCCGCCGCTGCAGCCCGCGCCCGAACCGCCCGCGCAATTCGCCGACGCCACGCCGGAGATGATCGCGATGGGCTCGGCGCTGTTCACCGAGAACTGCTCGCTATGCCATTCGAACCAGCCGCGCGCGCCGCTGCCGGATTTGCGCCGGATGAGCGAGGGCACCCACGGCGCCTTCGACAAGATCGTGCTCGAAGGGCTGCTGCTACCCAACGGCATGCCCCGCTGGGACGATCTGCTGACGCCCGATCAGGCGAAGGCGATCCATGCCTTCCTGATCGACGAGCAGACCAGATTGCGTGCTCGCGAGCTTGAGCTGAAACGCCAGGGCAAGCCGCTGGATTCGCGCAGCCTCACCATATTGTCCAATTTCTGATGCCCGGTTTTCGTCATTGCGAGGAGCCGAAGGCGACGCGGCAATCCAGGGCTCCGCTGTGCGGCCCTGGATTGCTTCGCTACGCTCGCAATGACGACCAATGAGTCGAGGAGAGACCGAATGACCCCCGAAGGCGTGAACATCAAGCATCCCGACAAGCTGTTCATCGGCGGCGAATGGGTCGCCGCGACGAGCGGGCGGCAGCTCGAAATCGTCAATCCGAACAGCGAGGAAGTGGTCGCCCGCACGGCCGAGGCGAGCAATGCCGACATGGACCGCGCGGTCGCCGCCGCGCGCCACGCCTTCGACAAGGGCCCCTGGCCGACCACGCCGCCGCAGCAGCGCGGCGCGATGCTGATGCAGATGATCGACCATCTCGAAGCCCGCGTGCCCGAAATGGCCGCTGCATGGACGGCGCAGGTGGGCGGCCTCGCCAGTTTCGCGCCGATGATGCATGGCGGCGCCGTGGCGCAATTGCGCGGCATCGCGGCGATGGGCGAAAGCTTCGAATGGGTCACCCAGCAGAAGGGGCAGGTGGTCGATACCGCGATCATCGCGCGCGAGCCGGTGGGCGTGGTGGTCGGCATCGCGCCGTGGAACGCGCCTTTCGGCATCATGGCCAACAAGGTGTTCTACGCGCTGATCGCCGGCTGTCCGATCGTGATGAAGCCTTCGCCGGAAACGCCGCTGGAAGCTTATATCATCGCCGAAGCGGCGGAGGCGGCGGGCATGCCGGCGGGTACGGTCAATCTCGTGCCGAGCGGGCGCGAAGCTGCCGATCACCTGATCCACAGCCCGGATATCGACAAGGTCACTTTCACCGGCTCCAGCGCGGCGGGCATGCACATCGCCGGCGTCTGCGGCAGCAAGATGACCCGCTGCACGATGGAGCTGGGTGGCAAGTCCGCGGCCATCGTGCGCGACGATTTCCCGATCGAGGCGGCGGCCGGCATCCTCGGCAA
>Ga0207828_100207_pt1 | contig 41880 bp, 35 predicted proteins | sample TtaePargueraPR_11_FD_187276 | JGI IMG/M metagenome (GOLD analysis project Ga0207828, IMG submission 187276) | Aerobic enrichment media microbial communities from Bioluminiscent Bay, La Parguera, Puerto Rico - Tt and P2 (3) (SPAdes) | ecosystem: Environmental > Aquatic > Marine > Unclassified ...
GAAGTGCCCGTGGGTGAAGCCGGTACGATCTACTTCGAGGCCGACGATCCCGAGGCGCCGCAGTTCCAGTATTACAATGATGAAAAGAAGACCAAGGACAGCCGCCACCCCAAGCATCCGCACTGGACGACGCTGGGCGATATCGGCCGGGTTGATGAGGACGGCTATCTTTACCTCACGGACCGCAAGGCCTTCATGATCATTTCCGGCGGGGTGAACATCTATCCGCAGGAAGCCGAGAATCTTCTCATCACCCATCCGAAAGTCGCAGACGTGGCCGTGATCGGGGTACCGAACGAAGATTTCGGCGAAGAGGTGAAGGCGGTCGTGCAGCCGATGGATTGGAACGATGCCGGGCCGGAGCTTGAGGCGGAGCTTATCGAGTTCTGCCAGAAGGAACTGGCCAAGATTAAATGCCCGCGCTCCGTCGACTTTGACAAAGAGTTGCCGCGGCACCCGACCGGCAAGCTTTACAAGCGTCTGGTCCGCGACCGGTATTGGGGCACCAAAGACTCCAAGATCGTTTGAGACACAAGGCCCTCTCCCCGGAGAGGGCCTTTTTTCTTGGACCACCCGCGGGCGGCGGTTAACACTTTATGTGCATTTTGCATTGGCTATACTCCCTTCAAGCAGACTCAAAGGGGACCGGTCATGCGTCTTTTCATTGCAGCACTCTTCACGCTTATCCTCGCCGTGCCGGCGGGCGCGCAGGAAATGCATTCCGCAGGGAACAAGTGCAACAAGCGCTTTTCCGGCGCGGCGCTGAAGATGAACCCGGACACGCATGTTTATTTCGAGACGGACAGCGCAGCGCTCGATCCCAAATACAAGGAGGATATCGAGCGCATTTACGAGCGCGCGAAAGGCCAGCACGTGCAGCAGATCTGCCTTTTCGGCAAGGCCAGCAAGAAGGGTGATCCGGCCTATAATGCGCGACTTGCGCGCAAACGCTCCGAGGCTGTGGCGCGGGAGTTTCAGCGCCTTGGCTGGCCCGCATCGGATATTGCCATCGAGCCGGAGGGGGAAGCCTGGGGCTGGGTCCAGGAAAGTCTCTCCTGGGATGCGCAGGCGGACCGGAGGGTGCGAATCAAGCTTTCGATGTAAGGCTGAACATAAAAGCGCGGAATTCTGCGCATTTTTGCCAATAATAAGCGTTGGAAATCCCGCTCCCCAGCGGCTACCTTTAGGCCGGATTTCAGGGGATGCGCGCTCACAAACGACAGCGCCTCCCGGAAGACAACGAACACGCAACGAGACATAACGGAGGCATTTCATGCGCGTTTTTGACACCCTGGCGGATTATGCCAAGGAAGCCGGCAACGAAATCGGCGTCAGCGATTGGTTCGAGATCGACCAGGACCGTATCAACCTCTTCGCCGACGCGACGGGCGACCATCAGTGGATTCACACGGACCCCGAGCGCACGAAAAAAGACCTCGGCATGCCGACCATCGCGCATGGCTATCTGACGCTTTCGCTGCTGCCCGCGCTTATGGGCCAGATCAGCGGCGTGAAGAGCGTGACGCGCGGCGTCAATTACGGCTCCAACTCGGTGCGCTTCACCAACATGGTGCCGGTGAACTCCAAAGTCCGTGCCCGCGTGAAGCTGAAAGAAGCCGCGCCCAAGGCTGGCGGCATGCAGTTCATCAATGAAGTGACGGTCGAGATCGAAGGCCAGGAGCGCCCGGCGCTGGTGGCCGAAGCGATTACGATCCTGTTCGAATAAGCCGGAAGCGGCTTCAAAAGCCCCCGGCGGTTCCACTGCCGGGGGCTTTTTCGTTCATGACCCTTGAAAAGTAGAGAGCACCCATGCCCCTCGCCCGCCCTGCAAAAGCCCCCCTTGCCGCCAAGAAACCGCATAGCCATACCCATCACGGGATTACCGTGGAGGATCCTTATGCCTGGCTGCGCGCGGAGAACTGGCAGGAGGTGATGCGCGAGCCGGAGGTGCTGGACAAGGAGATCCGCGCCTATCTGGAAGCGGAGAACAAATATGCCGACGAGGCGTTGAAGCCGCTGGATGACTTGCGCGAGACGCTCTTCACCGAAATCCGGGGCCGCATCAAGGAAGATGATTCCTCTGTGCCTGCCAAGGACGGCGATTGGTATTACTTCCGCAAGTTCGAGACGGGCGCGCAGCACCCTCTCGACTGCCGCGCACGCGACGCCGCGGGCAAGGAAGGCGTGGAAGTTCTGCTCGACGGCAACAAGGAAGCCGAGGGCGAGGCGTATTTCAAGCTGGGCGGGCTTTCACACACGCGCGACCATGGCAAGCTCGCCTGGGCCGCAGACCGGAAGGGGTCTGAATTCTTCACCATCCACTTCCGCGACCTGACAAGCGGTAAGGACCTCGATTACACCGTGCCCGACACGAATGGCGATCCTGTCTGGGCGCTGGACAATGAAACACTCTTTTATACCAAGCTCGACGACAACCACCGCCCCTGCCAGGTTTACCGTCACCGGGTGGGCACGGACCCGGCGGCGGATGTGCTTGTCTATGAAGAGAGCGATCCGGGCTTTTTTGTCGGCGTGTCGGAAACACAGGACAGTGCTTTCATTCTCATCAGCACCCATGACCACCAGACCGCCGAGGCCTGGCTGATCGACGGACGCGACCCTACGGGGAAACCGCGCTGCGTGGAGCCCCGGCGCGCAGGCATCGAATATGATGTGGAGCATGATGCGCCCCGCGGGCGTTTTCTCATCCACACGAATGACGGCGATGCAGAAGACTTCAAGATCGTGGAAGCCCCAGTGGATGCGCCCGGCGCGGCGAACTGGAAAGACGTGATGCCGCATCAGGCCGGGATCTACATCATCGGGCAGCTTCTCTACCGAGATTACCATCTGCGCCTCGAGCGCAAGGACGGGCTGAAACGCATCGTCATCCGCACGCTTGAAACGGGTGAGGAACAGGTCATCGGCTTCGAGGAGGAAGCCTATGATCTCGATCTTCATGGCGGCTATGAATATGCGACAACGAATGTGCGCTTTGCCTATTCCTCCATGACAACACCCGCCGAAATCTATGATTACGACATTGCAGCGGGCACGCGGGTTCTGCGCAAGCGGCAGGAAATTCCGAGCGGGCACGATCCGAAGCTTTATGAAACACGCCGCATCTTCGCCACGGCGAAAGATGGCGAGCGCATTCCCATTTCCATTCTCTACCGTAAAGGCACGCCGCTGGATGGCAGCGCGCCGCTTTATCTTTATGGCTACGGCTCCTATGGCATCACCATGGACCCGCATTTCTCCGCAGGCGTTCTCAGCCTGGTTGACCGGGGCTTCGTGCATGCGGTCGCCCATATCCGCGGCGGCAAGGAAGGCGGCTACCGCTGGTACCGCATGGGCAAGACAACGGCGAAGAAGAACACCTTTGAGGATTTCATTGCCGTGGCGGAGCATCTGGCGGCAGAGAACTATACCGCGCGCGGCAACATCGTCGCCCATGGCGGAAGCGCGGGCGGCATGCTGATGGGGGCCGTCGCGAATATGGCGCCGGACCTTTTCAAGGGCGTCATCGCGGAAGTGGCGTTTGTCGATGTGCTCAACACCATGCTCGATGAAACGCTGCCGCTGACGCCGCCGGAATGGCTGGAATGGGGCAACCCGATTGAGGATGAAGAGGCTTACAGCTACATCGCCTCCTATTCGCCTTATGACCGCGTTTCGGCGCAGGCCTATCCCAACATTCTGGCGATTGCGGGCCTGACGGACCCGCGTGTGACCTATTGGGAACCGGCGAAATGGGTGGCGCGCCTGCGCGATCTCAAGACCGACAATAATGCCCTTCTGCTCAAGACCAACATGGAAGCGGGGCATGGGGGCGCGTCGGGGCGCTTCGAGCGGCTGAAGGAAGTGGCGCTGGTTTATGCCTTTGCGCTGGCCGTGGCTGGCAAGGCGTAACCCCCGCGCCCCGGCGCTTGGGGGGGTCTCCCGGGGGCCCTTCCCTCCCTCACAAAAGGAAAGGCCCCGGGAGGAGGAGGGGGTGACAAGTCACCCCCCGATCCGTTCGCAGACCGACGCTTTGCGCAGCCGGTTCAGCTCTTCATTATGAGCGTCGCTCAAAATCACGCGGCGCACAAGAGCAAGCCCTTCATCGGAGGGCAGCCAAACTACCGCGACATCCTGCGGCACCTGCTGGCCTTTCTGCGCAACAATGACGGAAACAATGCCATTCTCACCGGCATCCCGGTCATTCTGTGCAAAGATATTATCCGTATTGTCCGCAAAAACGGAAACCGACGTATAAGGCTCGCTCACAGGCGCGGAAACGCGCACCGGCCCTTCGCTCAGATCCAGCACGCAGATCGAATAGTTGAGGTCCGGGCTCGGACGCACCACGGCGCGGAATTCATGGGTCGTGCGGGGCGCGTGAAGGAAAGAATTCACGCCGTCTTCACCGCCCAGGCGGTCCATCGCCACGGACATGATGATGCGCGGCAAGGCCCAGACGGCCGCCACATGCACCAGAACGCCGCCAATGATCACCACGGCCAGCCATTTCATCCAGGGTTTCATTGGCAGCCCTCCTTCACGATTCGGGGCAAGGGCGCCTCTTCCGGCTTTTCATAAATGGAAGGGCCCGGATTATAGAAGCGGACTGTCATGTCGAAGCTCTGGCCGCGTTTCACGGGCAGCCAGTTCCCCTCACGAGGGTCGGCGGAAACAATGGCGGTGAAGCTGCCATCTTCTTCCATCGTCATACCCGTCTGGGTGAGGGAGTAGCGGCCCTCCTCCGTTTCCATCAGATAGCTTTCGGGACCATAGGCGGTGATGCTCCACCAGCGCGCGTCGAGACTCTGTCCTTCAAGGCGGTAAGCGCAGTCACCGGAAAGCGGGTCGCCTGTGTCATCCTTCTGCGCGGTGTAATAGATGGTTTCGTCCTTGGACAGCGCGAGGAGCCCGTAAAGCGCAACCATGGCGCGGGTATAAAGGCCTGCGTCCTCTGACCCGATTGTCAGATTCGTGCTCCAGCTTCCCGCCTGCACACTTCCAGCCAGGCCTGCGGTGCGCAGAAGGAGATGCGCGGATATGAGGCCTGCGAGAACAGCGGCCAGAACCGCCGTTCCCCAGAAAATCAACTTCTTCATATTGAATGTTGCCTTGCTCTTAATAGGGCCGGTCGCCGATGATCGTCACACGTTCCATGCGGCGCACCGCCGGCCAGTAATCCGATACCGCATAATGCTGGCAGGCGCGGTTGTCCCAGAAGGCGACCGAGTTTTTCTCCCAGCGGAAGCGGCATTGATATTCCGGGATAGCGGCCTGGGCATAAAGATAGGGCAGCAGTGCATCCGACTCTGCCCGGTCCATGCCGACAATGTATTGCGTGAAGGCGGCATTGACATAGAGCCCCTTGCGCCCCGTTTCCGGGTGGGTACGCACCACCGGGTGTTCCACTACGGGATAGAGCCGGTTGAATTCTTCGATCTTCTCTTCGCTCATTCCCCGATTGCGCATTTCCAGGCGGAAATAAGCAAAATCGTGCAGCGCATACTTGTCATCGATCTTTTCCTTCACCTCGTCGGGGAGGCCGTCATAGGCGGCATACATGTCCGAGAAGAGCGTGTCGCCGCCCACAGGGGGAAGTTCGATGGCGCGCAGAATGGAGCCAAGCGAGGGAATTTCCCGCCAGGTCACATCCGAGTGCCAGACATTCTCGCGGCCCGGCTTGTCCTTATCGTGGCTGATGGCCAGAATTTCCGGATAACCCGGTTTCGGCGGCGCGAAAGGATGCACTTCCAGCTCACCAAAGGCGCGGGAGAATTCGATATGGGCTTCGGTGGAAATATCCTGATCGCGGAAGAACAGCACCTTCCAGTCGAGCAGCGCTTCGCGCAGGAGCATTTTTGTTTTTTCATCCGGCACCTGCCCCATATCCACGCCGCGCACGACGGCGCCAATGGTCGGTGTCATGGGTTCGAGCGTGAAGCCTTTGGCAAGTTCGATTGCGCGGCCTGGCAGTTCTCTTTCGAGCACGGGCTTGTTCATCGGCCTTTCCTCCTTGAAGTCTTCTGGGATGCGATCCGGTTCCTCCGTGCCGCTCTCGGGGGCGGCTTGAGAAAAGGCTAGGCCTCGCCTCTTGGAGACGCAGCGTATTTATGGCAAAATTCCGTCATACGAAATTAAGAGGCTGAACATGCCCAAACCCGCAGAAACCGGCGGCGCGAGCGGCGCGGTGCAACCCGTTTTACGCACCCTCGAAATCTTAAGAACGCTGAACGAGCATAATCCTGCCTCGCTCGCCTTTTTGCATGAGCGCACCGGCCTGCCGAAACCCACCCTGGTCCGGTTGCTGCAAACGCTTGCAGAGGGCGGCTATGTCGAACAGATTTCGCGGCGGGCGGGGTACCGGCTGACACCGCAGGTGCTTTACCTCTCGCGGGGCTTCCGTTTCGACGATCATGTGGTGGAAGTGGCACGGCCTTACATGGATGCCTTCACCCGCAAATATAAATGGCCCGTCGCGCTTGCCACGCTGAAGGGCGCACGGATGCAGGCGCATTACGGCACGCAGGGCCTCAGTCCTTTTTCCTATGACCCGGATGTGCGCCGGCCGAGCCGCATTCCGCTGCTCCAGTCTGCGCTTGGGCGGGCTTATCTCGCGTTCTGCCCGGAGGTGGAGCGCGAACTTTTGCTCCGGCTTCTGGAGCAATCCGACAAGACGCCCGACCGGGAAGCCAGGGACAGCAATTTCATTGCACGGCTTATCGCGGAGATACGCGGCAAAGGCTACGCAACCATGGCCCCCATTCGCGGCGAGACGGCAAACGGCATCGCCGTGCCTATCCTGAAAGACGATGCCGTGCTCGCCTGCCTGACGCTGCGCTTTTATGACGCCGCGATGAGCGAACGGGAAGCCGCCGAGCGCTATGCCGCGCCGCTGCACGAGATGGCAAAGCAGATTGCTGAGGTGGTGTGACGCCTTTACCGCGGTGTGATGGTGATCTTCACAGGACCGTCTTTCAGCGCAGTGATGGCGAGCATTTGCGTCCGTCCATCATAGGTCGCTTCTCCGCCATCCACCTCGAGGTTGGCGCCGCCGGGATATTGCACAGCAGGCAAGAACACGTCCGTGGCGCCGCTGCCCTTTGCCTCATAACTCAGTTCAAAAAGCCGGGTTCCGAGATCGAAGCGCACTTCCTTCAACACGCCGGAAACGGCCTTGGCGTAAGGGCGTACAAAGCCCTGAAGCGCACGGCCGCCGGAATGGATATTGTCAGGTTCGAGCTGCTGGTCGCGGCTGAAAATGGAGAGATCTTCCTGGTTCCAGCCATCGCCCACCGCCAGATCATTGCTGTTGGAGGCGGTGTAATTCCACTGCGCCGAGGAGAGATGCAGCGCATCGAGCGCATTGTAGAGAAAGTTGAGCGCCATGATGTGCTTTTCCCATGGCTTGTTCGAGCGATCACCCGTTGCAAAGGCTTCATAGGCCGCACCGCCATCAAGATCGAAAGGAATGCCGCATTCGCCGATCAACGTGGGCGCACCCGCACCGTCATTGAGGGTGCGTCCCGCCTCGCGGATACGGCCAAGCTGCTTTCTGTAATGCTCTTCGATCGCCTCACGGCCTTCCAGCATTTTGCCGCTGAAGGGATTGACCGAGACGGGATACATAAAAGTCTTGGTGGAAAGCGTGACGATGTCATACCAGTGCGAGGCATTGACCGTTCGCTCCGGCGTTTCCTCCGGAAAGGCGCCGCCGAGAAGACCGGTGAAAGGATCAAGCTCGGCAAAGACAAGCCAGTCTTCCCTCTCCGCGCGGATGGTTTCCCCCACACGGGCAAAGAAGGGCGCCATATAGGTCTCTTCGAGTGATACGCTTTCACCGTTCACGATGCGGAAGAAGTCTTCATTAAGGACTTGCACCTCGCCGCCCGTCACACGGTAGGCACCCGCCTCTGCAAAGGGACAGCTGTGTCCGTCAAGCCAGATGGAGATGCCGTCCGGGTTCTCCGTCTTTTCATATTTTACGACGGATTTCATTTCTTCGAGCGAGAACTCAAGCTGTGGAATGGTGCGGGGAACACCGCTTGCAACGGCAAGACAGTCCAGCACCGACCACGCTGGACCCGGCTGTGCGATGCGGTTTTTCTCCTCACTCGGGCCGAGGTGCCGGTAGCTCAGCTTCTCGCCGGCAAAGCCGGTGCCCGGCTCGTTCAGCGTATCGAAGCCCATGACATGGGGCATGTGCGCCACGCGCTTCGCGATCTCACGCATGGCGCCCAGATAATGGGCCTGCATGTAGTCCTGCACGTTCTGGCCATCAATCATAAGACCCGGCGCGAAGTCCCGCCCGGCAAAGAAGAGCGTCCACATGATGCCATTGGCAGGCAGACGGTAATTCTGCGACCAGGTCATGGTCGGATAGTTTTCTTCCTGCCGTCCGCCGCGCGTGTAGTCATACTTATATTGCATGACATGAGCGGCACCTGCCGCATGGAACTTCGTGAAGTCGAGCCCCACCTTTTCGAACAGCCAGCCGGGTGCGCCGTCACCGCCGGTCATGCGGCTCCAGACGTCCTGATGAAAATCGACAAAGACATAAAAGCCGTGCTCGCCCGCCAGACGGCAAAGCTCGGCGTAATAGTCGAGATAGGCGGTGTCATATTGACCGGGTCCGGCATGCTCCACCGCTTCCCAAGTGGTCAAAAGGCGCAGGCAGTTGAAGCCCCAGGCCTGCAGGCGCAGAAAATGCTCTTCCGCCTCCTCAAGCGGGAAAGGCCGGCCAATGAACGAAACATCGCGGTGACCGGCAAAGTCCGTGGGGTGATTCGTGCCGCCATCGGGGTAAGGCATTTTGCAATCGCCGCCCAGATTGACGCCCCGCAGAATGACGGTGCGCCCGTCCTCGTCGCGGAAATGCGATCCATCAATAAGAATTTTTGGCAGCGGCGATCTTGAACTCACGGACATAGCCTCCCCTCTTATGACCCTTTATGTTTATCCTAACGGCTCACGCGGCTGCGGCCAGCCAGAAAACGTGCCCCAGAAACGCGACAGGGACCCTTTCCATGACCACGCATACGACGCTTATCACACCGGACCTGCCTTTGCCGCCCCTGCCTCAGCAGCCAGCGGATGTGCCCTGGCCAACGCAGAGCTGGCCTTTGGAGGAAATGCCCGCGCATATGGACCGGGGGAGCTTCAACGCGCTGGTGGAGAAAGCTTTTACCCATTCAGAAGAATTGGGCGAGACACATGCTTTCCTCGCCGTGAAAGGCGGCAAGCTCATCTTCGAGAAATATGCGGAAGGCTTTGGCCCGCATGACACCTATAAATCCTGGTCGATGGCAAAGAGCATTACTCAGGCGCTGATCGGCATTCTTGTGCGGGATGGCAAGACCGATATTCATGCGCCTGCCGATGTTCCCGAATGGCACGGAGATGATACGCGCGTCCAGATCACGCTGGATCAGCTTTTGCGCATGTCGAGCGGGCTTGCCTTCCGTGAAGATTACGACCCCGACCATCCATCCGATGTGATCGAAATGCTTTGGGGCGCTGGAAAGGACGATGCGGCGCATTTTGCCGCTTCCTTTCCGCTCGCCCATGCGCCGGGCAGCTTCTGGTCCTATGCGAGCGGGACGAGCAATATCGTCTCGCGCTGCGCGGCGCGGGCACTCGGCAAGAGCGGACCCGAGTTCGAAGCCTTCATGCGGCGTGAGCTTTTCGATGTGATCGGCATGAAGAGCGCCAAACCGAAATTTGATGCGGCCGGCACCTTTATCGGCTCCTCCTTCTGCTTTGCCGAGGCGCGGGACTTTGCCCGGTTCGGCCTACTCTATCTGCGTGGCGGCGTTTGGGACGGCCGGTGCGTGCTGCCGGAAGGCTGGGTGGATTATGCGCGCACGCCCACGCCGCAAACACCCCAGGCTTTTCAGGAGGAAGGGCCTTACGGCGCCCATTGGTGGCTTGGCATGGGCGGGCCGGGCAGTTTCTCGGCAAATGGTTTTGAGGGCCAGTTCACGCTGATCGTCCCTGACCTTGATATGGTTTTTGTCCGCCATGGGCGCTCGCCGGGAGAACAATCCAAAAACGTCAAGAAATGGCTGGGCGCCGTCACCGAAACCTTCCGGTGACCAAAGGGAGCCAGTGACCCAAAGGGGGTGAAAAGGCGGGAAACGGGCGGTAAACTCATGCTCAGGAGGAAAGCATGGGTACGGTTGTCCGGTTTCCGGTCGAGCGCGTCACACGGCAAGACAGGGAACGGCTTAAAGAAGCCGTTCTCGGCACTGCCTTCGATGTGCATTTCGAGCCGGATGCGACAGGCGAACTTGAGGCATATCTGAGCCGCTGCGGGTTTTCGCAGCCGAGTTTCCGGCTGGAAAAAGGCCCGCATGGCTGGGATGCGGTCGATCTGGAATGCCGCACCCGCATCATCGCGGCGACGGCGCGGCATGTGGAGGAACTCATGCGGCTTCTGGCGCCGCGCATTCCCTTCCATCCGAACCCGAGCGGCAACAGACTGTAAGAACAAACTGAAAAGCAAAGTGGGGGGCGCATGACGCTTGCAGGATCTTTTACCGTGCCGGAGGAACTCGGCCTTTCAAGCGAGCGCCTTGCCCGCATTCCGGATTTCTTCAAGGCTTATGTGGACCGGCAGAAGTTTTTCGGCTTTTCCACGCTGGTGGCCCGGCAGGGACAGATTGCGCATTTCGAGACAGTGGGCCTGCGCGACCGGGAAAACGGAACGCCGGTGGAACGGGACACGATTTTCCGCATCTATTCCATGACCAAACCCATCGCGAGCCTTGCGCTGATGATGCTGCATGAGGAAGGCAAGTTTCGGCTCACGCATGAGGTGGCGCGTTACATTCCCGCTTTCGACCGCTTGCAGGTTTTCGATGAGGGGGACCGGCAGAGTTTCACCACCAAGCCCTGCGCGCGCGCCATGACGATCCGCGATCTTCTCACCCATACATCGGGCCTGACATACGGCTTCATGTACACCCATCCCGTCGATCATCTTTACCGCAAGGCCGGGCTCAACGGCGCTGGCACGGACGGGATGACGCTGGAGGAGATGGTGGAAAAGATAGCGGATATTCCCCTGCTCTTCTCGCCCGGCGAGCGCTGGAATTATTCCATGTCCACGGATGTGTGCGGGCGGCTGGTGGAAGTGCTTTCCGGTAAACCGCTTGACCAGTTTTTCCGGGAGCGGATTTTCGTGCCGCTTGGTATGCATGATACAGGCTTTACCGTGCCGGACGACAAGCTCACCCGCTTCGCCGCCAATTACGAGCGCGACCAGAAGACGAAAGAGATCCGTCTTGCAGACAGGGCCGATGCAACAAGCTCTTATGCGCGCCCGCAAACCTTTCTGTCCGGCGGCGGCGGGCTTGTTTCCACCGCGTCGGATTATCTGCGCTTCTGCCAGATGATGCTGAATGGCGGAGAGCTGGAGGGCGTGCGCCTCATCTCGCCCACCACGGCGGAGTTCATGACGCTCAATCATCTGCCCGGCGGCAAGACCATGCGGGAGATGGACAATTCCGCCTTTTCCGAAACGGGCATGGACGGCGCCGGTTTCGGGCTCGGCTTTTCGGTCATTCTCGATTCGGCTGAGGCAGGGCTTCCGGTCTCGCCCGGCGCCTATTCCTGGGGCGGGCTTGCCTCGACCTATTTCTGGATCGACCCGCAGGAAGAGCTGATCGGCATTTTCATGACACAGCTCATGCCGTCCCGCTCCTATCCGCTCCGTCCGCAATTCCAGCAGCTGGTCTATGCGGCGCTAACGGAGTAAGGAAGGGGCTTCGGCCCCTTTTTCATTTGAGGCGTTCCCTTGCCGCTCTGGATTCTCTTCACCATTGCCGCTGCCTTTCTGCAGAATTTGCGCTCTGCGCTGCAGAAACATCTGACCGGCACGCTGAGCGTTTCGGGCGCTTCTTATGTTCGCTTTTTATACGGGTTTCCGGCGGCACTGATTTATCTCTGGCTGGTGCTGGAGATGACGGGAAGCGCCCTGCCCTCGCCCAACAGCGCCTTTCTGCTTTACGGGCTTGTGGGCGGGGTTGCGCAAATCCTGGGGACCGTGCTTCTGGTGGGCGTCTTTCAGTTCCGCAATTTTGCAGCGGGGACGGCCTACTCCAAAACCGAGACGGTGCAGGCCGCGCTTGCGGGCATCATTCTCCTAGGCGACACGATCAGCCTCGGGGCGGCGCTTGCCATTCTCATCAGCCTGATGGGTGTGATGCTGCTTTCGCTCTCTCATAGCGGGGTGACGCTGGGCGGCGCGCTGAGGGGTTTTATGCAGCGGCCCGCGTTGATGGGCATGGCCTCGGGCACAGCTTTCGGTGTTGCGGCGGTTTGTTACCGGGCTGCTTCGCTATCTCTTGGGTTTGACGGGTTCGTCCTGCCGGCCGCCTTCACGCTTGCCTATGTGCTCGGCGCGCAAACATTGATCATGACGGTCTGGCTTTTCCTGAGAGAGCGGGAACAGCTTCGCGCCGTTCTGGTGCAGTGGAAATGGGCCGGGCTGACAGGGCTTGCGGGTGCGCTTGGTTCCATCGGCTGGTTTTCGGCGATGACGCTTGAGAACGCGGCCTATGTGCGCGCGCTCGGGCAGATCGAGCTTATCTTCACCTTTGCCGCGTCCTATTTCATCTTCAAGGAGCGCAGTACGAAGAGAGAAGTTACCGGCACGCTGCTTGTGGCGGGCGGGCTTATTCTGCTCGTACTGACCGCCTAGACGAGTGTTTCGACCGGCATCACCGCCGCGCGCATGTGCTCATGCGCATGATTGGCCTGCTTGAAGTGGCGCAGCTCATCCATCAGACCGGAGATGCAATCTTCATCCGCCAACACCTCGAACACCGAGAAATGGCCGGGGAAAACCTGCGTCCCATCATGCTTGCCTTCCACATCGCTGCCAATGGCCTTGGGATAGGCGACATAATCCTGTACGCCACAACGGCTCAAGGCGTCCTCGATCTCTTCGGCGAATTCGAAATGGACGGTGATGTGAACGAACTTCATGAGGTCTTGTCCAACTAGACGGGTTATTCAGCAGGTCCGTGCGCGCGGTTGTCATCTCCCGCACCGCCCTTGAGGCGGCGGGCAATCGCCTCGCGCCAATTATCAAGATAGGTATAGACGACAGGCACGAGCACCAGCGTGAGCGCGGTCGAGAAGAAAAGACCCGCTGCCACGGCAACACCCATACCGACACGCGCCTCCCCGCCCGCGCCAAGGCCAAGGGCGATCGGCAACATGCCGAGAATGGTGGACATGGCGGTCATGAGCACAGGACGCAGGCGCGTCTTGCCCGCCTCATAGGCCGCTTCGTAAAGCTCATAGCCGCGCGCGCGCAGAACGTTGGTGTAATCCACCAGCAGAATGCCGTTCTTTGTCACAAGCCCCATCAACACGATAAGGCCGATAAAGGCATAGATGCTGACAGGGATGGCAAGCAGCCAGAGCGCCATGAAGGCGCCAGCGGCGGCAAGCGGAAGCGCCGTCATGATGGTGAGCGGGCTGATCCAAGATTCGAACTGCGCCGCGAGCACCAGGAAGATGAAGGTCACCGCAAAGCCGACCGCCACGAGAAGGTAGCCGAAAGATTCCTGAAAGCGCTTGGCCTGCCCGGCGAGTTCGTAATTCGTACCCGCCGGCATGTTTTCCGTCAGATGCGCCTCGAGCTTTGCCAGCGCATCACCCAGCGGCACGCCAGGCGGCGTGGAGGCGGAAATGCCTGCCGAGCGCATGCGGTTTGTGTGGTGAATCTCGCTCGGGCCGGCGCCCTCCTCCACCTCGACGATATTGTCGAGGGCGATGAGATTGCCGCGCGTGTCCCGCACATAAAGATTGCGGATGACGGATGGGGTGAGCCCACCCTTGCCTTCCACTTCCGTGATCACATCATACCGCTTGGAGTTGCGCTCGATGGAGGAGATCTGCGGCTCACCCAGAAGCAGGCGCAGCGTGTTGGCCACGTCGGCCACCGCAATGCCCATCTGACTTGCCTTTTCACGGTTGATGTGGACGCGCACTTCAGGGCGGTTCACCTCAAGATCGGAGCGCACACCGATGAATTCCGGCTGCTGGCGCATCCAGGTCATGATGTCTTCCTGAAGATCGACCAGCGTGTTGAGCTGCGGGCTCAGAAGCACGATCTCAAGCGGCGCCTGATTGCCGCCGCCGCCGCCCTGCTGTTCGAAAACAAAGGCGCGGCCGTTCGGAATTTCCGCTAGCTTTTCGCGCAGCACTTGCATCACTTCTTCCTGATGCATGACGCGCTTGTCCGGCATCACCAGCTTGACGAAGGCAAGGCCCTGATTGACGCGGCCCGGACCGCCCTGCGACAGGCCAATGGCCAGGAACTGGTGCGAGACTTCCGGCGTTTCGCGCAGCACCTTTTCGATGCGGCGGGCATAGGCATCCGTCTCCTCGATGGTGGAGCCTTCCGGCGTCTGGAAAATCACCTGCAGCTCGGAGCGGTCCGGCTGCGGGGCGAATTCGGACGGAAGCGACATGAGCGCCAGCACCCCCACCGCGAAGGAGGCGATGGAAATACCGACGGTCGTCAACCGGTGCTTCAGCGACCAGTCGAGAAGGTAGGAATAGCGCTCTTCGATATCTTCGAACATGCGTTCGGACCATTCGAAGAAAGCACCCTTCTTTTCCTTCCGGCTCAGCATCTTGGCGCACATCATGGGCGTCAGCGTGAGCGCGGTGAAGGTGGAGGCAAGCACGGCCAGCACAACGGTCATGCCGAATTCCATGAAGTACTGCCCGATCATGCCGCCCATGAAAGCGACAGGCAGGAACACGGCCGCCAGCGCCATGGAGTTGGCGATGGCCGGAAAGGCGATTTCCGTCGTGCCCACGCGGGCGGCGGCTTTAGGGTCTGCGCCGTTTTCCACATGCCAGACGGCGCGCTCTAGCACCACGATCGCGTCATCCACCACAATGCCGATGACGAGAATGAGCGCCAGCATGGAAAGCTGGTTGAGGCTGAAGCCCATAATGTCCATGCCGGCCACCGCCGCGAGCAGCGAGGTGGGGATGGCGATGGCGACAATGATCGTGCCGCGGCCCGTGCGCAGGAAAATATAGACGACTGCCACCACGATGAGCGTGGCAAGCACAATGGTGAAGAGAAGGTCGTCGATGGATTCCTTGATAAAACGGGAGCTGTCGGTTGCGACATGCAGCTCGAGGCCGCCCGGCAGGGTCTTTTCCACTTCCGCAAGGCGCGCCTTCACGGCTTCGGCAAGCTCCACCGTGTTGGCGCTCGACTGACGCACAACGCCGATGCCGACCGTCGTTTCGCCGGTGAAGCGGGCGATGCGGCGGGTGGAATCGGAGCCATCATAAGCATGACCCACATCCGAGAGGCGGATGGGCGTGCCTTCATATTCGCCAATGATCAGATCGTTGAACGGCGCTGCGCTTGAGAACTGGCCAATGGTACGGACCGTAAATTCCCGCGACTGGCTTTCGACGCGGCCAGAGGGAATGTCCACATTGTTGGACTGGATGGCCTGTACCACTTCCGTCGCCGTCATTTCATAGGCGGCGAGCTTCTGCGGGTCGAGGCGGATACGGACGGCAGAGCCCGTCACGCCGCCAATCTGAATGCGGCCGACGCCGGCAATGTTTTCCACCTGCGGCTTGATGTAGTCATCCGCATATTCGGCAAGGCGCACCGCATCCCAGCGCTGGTCGCCCACCAGCGAGAACCACATGATGGCCTGCTCGTCGGGGTCGATCTTCTGAATGAGCGGGGCGTCGATATCATCTGGCAGGTCGTTGCGCACGCGGTCCACGCGGTCACGCACATCCTGGGCGGCAATGTCGATGTTGCGCCAGAGTTCGAATTCAGCCGTGACAGTCGCCACTTCCTGACGGGCCGTGGAGCGCAGCTCCTTGAGGCCCTCAATGGTGTTGATCTGCTCTTCCAGAACTTCGAGGACTTCCGTTTCCATCACTTCCGGCGAGGCGCCGGGCAGCGTCACGGTCACGGACACGATCGGGAAGTCCACGTCCGGGTTTTCCTGAACGGGAAGCTGGGTGTAACCGAAGGCGCCGAAAATCGTGATGGTGGCGAAAATCACCATCGTGAAGACGGGCCTGTTGATGCAAAGATTCCAGATCATAGGCCCTGCGCCACCTCATCGCCCTTGGCCTGGCTGCTGCCGCCTTCTTCAGCCTGCCGCACCCGCGCGCCATCCGTTACGTTGATATGGCCGGAGCGGATGACCTGCTCGCCGGGTTTGAGACCGGAAGCGATTTCCACCGTGCCGGGGCGGCGCAGGCCGATTTCAACCTGGCGAGCCTTTGCCACGCCCTCCTCCACCACGAACACCATGTAGCCGGTGCGGGTGGCGATCAAGGCTTCTTCGGGAATGAGGGGGCTGTCTCTGTGCTCGTCCAGAACAAGCTCGATGGTGCCGAAAGCACCGGGACGGATTTCACCGCCGGGATTGTCGATCAGCGCTTCCAGGGTCAGCTTGCGGGTTTGCTGATTGATGCCGGGACTCACATAAGAGACGTCACCGCTGAAAGTCTTGCCGGGATAGGCGACAACGGAGACGCGGACATCAAGCCCCTGCGTGAGCCGGTTCATATAACGCTCCGGCACGGTGAATTGTGCTTTCAGCGGGTCCGCTGCATAAAGCGTTGCCAGCACTTCGCCGGTCTCCACATAATTGCCGACATCCACATTCGCCGAGGAAATCGCCCCGGTGAAGGGCGCAAGAATGCGCGTGTCGGAGAGATTGTTTTCCAACAGCGCGAGCTCGGCCTGCAGCCGGTCAAGTTCGGCTCTGGCGGCTTTCAGGTCGGCTTCCGCCTGATCGCGCTGAGCGCTGGAGCTGACGCCGCGCTTTTCCAGCACGCGGATACGCTCATAATGGCGCTGCGCATCGGCCTTGCGCGCTTCGGCGGAGGCGACGGCGGCCTGGGCAGCAAGGCGCTGATTGGCGAGCTTGCTGTCATCCAGCGTGAAGAGCAGATCGTCCTTCTCGACGATCTCCCCTTCTTCGAAGTGCTTTTCAACCAGGGTTTCAGGCCGCTTGGGGCGGATGGAAACGCGCTGGGAGGCCTCGAGCGTGGCGATGGATTTCACCGTTTCCTCGATCGTGCCGCTTTCCACATCAGCAATGGAAACGGCAATGGCGGGCGGACCGCCGGCCGATTTCTCGTCATCGCCGCACGCTGCAAGCGTAAAGGCAAGCAGAGCCGGAGCCGCAAATTTAAGCCAGCCGGCGCCACGCATGCGGGTGTCTTCCCGCTTATTATTCAATTCGTTCGTCACTCGACTCTCCCTGACGGACCGTTTGCGGCCTGATGCCTTGCAGAACGATGCCCAAAATACCATCCACCTGCCCGCTCAACGTGATGCCGCGGGGGTCGATGCGGTTTGTCATCACTACGCCGAAGAGCAGGTCGCTCATGAAGTTCAATGCTGTGTCTACCGGCATGGCGCGGATCACGCCCTGGCGCATGGCGCTGCGCCAGACCTCGCGCCATTTCTCGAGATGCGCCTTGCGGTATGTGAAGTAGACCGGCTTCGCCCTTTCGCGAAATTCCGCGCGCTCCTGAATGAAAAGTTCCGCGAAATCCGGGTGCCGGTCGAAAAATTCCAGATAGGCGCGGGTCGAGACCGTGATCTGCTTCAGCGGGTCGCCTTCATGGGGCGTCACCGTCTGCTCGATCGACTCCGTGAGGCGCACCATCACATGTTCGACCGCCGCCAGAAACAGCGCTTCCTTTGTCGGGAACAGCCGGTAGACCGTGCCCTTGCCCACATTCACCTCATCGGCGATGGCCTGCACTTCCGTGGCCCTGTAGCCATTGGCCGCAAAGAGCCGTGCCGCCGTTTCCAGGATTTCCCGGCGGCGCACATCCTCGGCCTTATGGGTCCGTTTTGCTTCCGTTGTACTCACGAGCGGGGGCTCTCGTTAGGGGCGTTTCCTCGCCCGTTCCACTATTCTGACGCAGCGTGACCCTGCGTTTCTCAAAATGGACGGACGCGTCCGTCCTATTTGGGGTACGGCGGGTGCAGAGTCAAGCGGCACATAGATAAACCGGCCGGTTTAACAGGGCGTTACAGGAAAATATGCTCTAGACGGGCTTTTCGCCCGCCACCGTCGTTCGGTGCATGACGCGCAGATGGCCATCATAGCCGCCATCGGCAAAATGCAGCGTGCAGCGGTTATCCCAGATGGTCAGCATGTCTTTCTGCCATTTGTGGCGGTAGACGAACTCCGGTTTCGTCATGTGCTTGTAAAGCCCGCCTAGGAGCCATTGGCTCTCCTCACCGCTCATGCCCTCAATACCAATTGTGTAGACGGGGCTGACATAAAGCGCCTTGCGGCCCGTGACGGGGTGGGTGCGCACCAGGGGATGGGTTTGCGTCTTTTCCGCGTCATCGGAGGTGATGATCTCCATGGCACGCTTTTCTTTTTCCTGCGCGTACACGCCCTTCTTCGAATAAGGCAGGATGGCGCTGTGAATGGCGTTCAGGCCAGAGAGCAGTTTCTTCATCCTGTCCGACAGAGCGTCATAGGCGCGGACGCAGTCTGCATAAAGCGTGTCGCCGCCGACGGGCGGGATGATTTCCGCATGCAGAATGGTTGCGGCGGGCGGGGTTTCCTGAAAGCTCCAGTCGGAATGCCAGCCGGCGCCGAAATTCGTCGCCTTCTCATCCGGCTCGCGGCGCAGTTCCAGCACATGAGGATGTTCCTTCATCGGCTTGATGAAGGGATCATGGCCGAAGGGGCCGATGGCCTCGGTAAAATCTTCAAGCTGTTCGAGGCTGAGGGGCTGGCCCGGAAACCAGACCACCGCATGATCCGCCCAGGCGCGTTTGACTTCCGCCAACGTTTCAGCGGGCAGCGGCTTTGAGAGATCAAGCCCCGCGATCCCGGCGCCAAAGCCGGTGTCATTCGGCGTTACCTCGATATGGCGATAGCCCATGCCGTCCTCCCCTTTATCTGGTTGGGGAGAGATTAGCACAAAGAAAACGGCCCCCGCGAGGCGGAGGCCGTTTCCGGAAATTCATGAAGGCCGGGACTTATTCCGCCGCGGCTGCCTTCTTGCCGCCCATCATGCCGGCCAGACGGCTGGACATGATCTGTTCGGCTTCGGAAATGATGCGCGACACAAGTTCCTCACAAGACGGAATGTCGTTGATGAGGCCCTGTACCATGCCGGCGGACCAGATGCCGTAATCGGGATCGCCCTCTTCATAGACGACCTTGCCGCGCTGGCCGGAGACGAGGTGGGCAATGTCTTCGATCTTCGCGCCGCCCTTGGCTTCGATCGCCACCACTTCCTGGCTGACGGCGTTCTTTGCAACGCGGGCCGTGTTGTGCAGCGTGCGGAAGATGAGGTCGGTCGCGCGCTCGTCATTGGCGACGATCTGTTCCTTCACCTTCTGGTGGATGGCGCTTTCCTTGGTGCACATGAAGCGCGTGCCCATATTGATGCCTTCCGCGCCCAGCGCCAGCGCCGCCACGAGGCCGCGCGCATCGCCGAAACCGCCCGAAGCGATCATGGGGATTTTCACCTTGTCGGCGGCAGCCGGGATCAGGATGAGGCCGGGAATGTCGTCCTCGCCCGGGTGACCGGCGCATTCGAAACCGTCGATGGAGATGGCATCCACGCCCATGCGCTCAGCGGAAAGCGCGTGACGGACGGCGGTGCATTTGTGAATGACTTTGATGCCATGCTTCTTGAAGTCGTCGACATGTTCCTGGGGCTTATAGCCTGCCGTTTCGACGATCTTCACGCCGGACTCGATGATCGCCTGGCGGTATTCGGCATAAGGGGGCGGCTTCAGCGCCGGGAGGATGGTGAGGTTCACACCGAAGGGCTTGTCCGTCAGCTCCTTACAGCGCGCAATTTCCTTGCGCAGATCTTCCGGCGTCGGCTGTGTCAGCGCCGTGATGAAGCCGAGCGCGCCGGCATTGGCCACGCCCGCCACGAGTTCGGCACGGCCGACCCACTGCATGCCGCCCTGCGCGATGGGGTGCTCGACCCCGAACATTTCTGTGAAGCGTGTCTTGATCACGTTTCTCTCCCGTTTTCCGTCCCGCCGGCCGCCTATTTGGCGACCGTCCAATTTCAATGCCTTCTTGTAACAGATCGCCAAGGCGGGGCCTATGGATTCCGTGCCTTCCTGCCCTTTTCACTGGGTTTCTCCGGGTTCGCGTTTTCCTTGATTTACGCGGCGGCGGCGGGCATGTTTGTCCATAATTGAACAAGAAATCACCGCTGATGAACAGAAATGGCTGACTGGAATCTTTTCCGTACCTTCCTTGCCGTAGCCGATTTGCGCTCCTATTCCGCGGCCGGACGGCGGCTCAAAATCTCGCATGCCACGGTCGGGCGGCATGTCACAGAGCTTGAGCGGACGCTCGGCACCAAACTTTTCGTGCGGGATGCGGATGGCTATTCACTGACCCCCGCGGGTGAACGGCTGAAGGCGGAAGTGGATGATATGGCCTCAGCCGCGCTCCGGGCAGAACGCGCCGCGAGCGCGGCGGACGGCGCGCCCAAGGGGATCGTGCGGATCTCCACCGCCGCAACGCTCGCCGGTTACTGGCTGATGCCGCACATGGATGCCTTCCGCGCGCAGTATCCGCATATCGAGATCGAGTTCGTGACGGACACCTGGCCTGCCAGTGTGCGGCGGCGGGAGGCCGACATCGTGATCCGGCTATACGGGCCGGGGCAGGAAAATCTGGTGGGCAAGAAGATCGCCCGCTGCGGCGTCGCCTTTTATGCCTCGCGGGATTATGCGGAAAAGCACGGGCTTCCGTCCAAGCGGGAGGAATGGGCGAAACACACCGTCATTGGGTTTGCGGGCGGGGCGGCAGAACAGGAACTGGCGCGCTGGAGCGACCATGTCACCCGTCACGCCCCCACCGCCTTGCGCTTTTCCTCCATCGCGGACCAGATGCACGCAGTGAAGTCCGGGCTCGGCATCTCGGTTCTCACCTGCCTGATCGGCGACACCTATGACGATCTTATCCGCATTGCGCCGGACAAGCTTTTCAGTTCCACGGATGTGTGGATGCTTGCCCACCCGGATCTGCGCGACACAGCGCCGGTGCGCGCGGTCTTCGACTTCATTGCCAAATGCGCGCAGGCCGACAAGGAAAAGATGCTCGGCGCGTGGCAGGCTTGAACGCCCTTAGAACGCCCAGCGCACGCCGAAGGAAAGGGTCTGCGTATCCTCGCCGGATGCCAGCTCTGCGCCATAGTCCACAAAGGCGGACACGCCGCTTTCATGGAGGAAGGCAAGCCCGCCCCCAAGCTCCACGCCTTGTTCCGCTTCTTCACGGGCACGGACGGTGAAGCTGCTGGATGCCGCGCTCATACGGAGCTGCATTTCATCGCGGGTCTGCCCGAGGCGCTGCCAGACCCCCAGGCGGAGGCTGGGCACAAGGCTCTGGCCGTTTTCGCCCTCAAACAAGGCAGCGGCGCGCAAGCCTGTGAAAGCACGGCCCTGCCAGTAGTCCTCGCTTTCACGGGTGAGGTTCGCCCCGCCCGCGCCGCTCTCGGTAAAGCTGCCGAGATCGGTATAGCCGCCATCAATCCCCAGATAGGGCTCAAGCGATGAGGTGACGCCAAGGGCGCCGCTCATGTCGATGCGGTACGCGGTTTCGATGGAAGCGGTCCATTCCCGGTCGGTATAGGACGCCTTGGCAATTTGCGGCGTGCCAAGCGTGATTTCACGCGTGCTTTCCGTATCATATTCCGCATAGCCTGCCGTGGCCGAGAGCCGCCACGCGCCCGGTGCATAGCTGCCATAGATACCAGCAATGAGCGTGTCCGCTTCCGCGCGGGCGGCACGCAGATCCTGTGTGCCGTCAAGCTGCGCATAGCCGCCATAGGCGCCCGCGCGGAAATCTGGCGTCAGTGCCATGTCCGCGCCGCCGATGCCGCCGCGCCACTGCACATCGACCGGCGCGGCATTGCCGTCCCCGTCGCGCTCCGTATCACCGCCCATCATCTGCATCCAGACGCCGCTATTGGCCGCGTTCAGGCCGCCGGGGGCCATGCCAAGGCGGGGCATGACCGAGGCGTTTGCGCTATCCGCCGCGCGGCCGTGCCTGTGTGTGAGATAAGCTGCATCGCTCGCCATGGCCCCGGAAAGCGGGGCGAAGCCTGCCAGCTTTGCGCCGGAGAGCGTGAGGCCGGCTTCATCCTGCCGGCCCTGCCGCAGCCCGCCCAGGCCTTGCAGGAGGCTCATCCTGTCGAAGAGCACGGAGCGGAGCTGGCGCGTCACATCGCCCAGCATGCTGGGCATAGCGGCAAAGATTTCACCCGAGAGGCTGTTATAAAGAGCGCGCGCCTGTGCGGCGGTGGCGCCGAGAACCCGGCCCTTGACGGCCGTGCCGTCCGCGCCCGTCAAGGAGCGCACGGTTTTCGAGACGGATTTTTCGTTGAAGGTCTCCGCGACATCCGGAAAACCGGCGGCATTACGGGTCAGCTTCAGTTCCACGTCGTTGCCGTCCCCTGCCGCATAGCCGACTGATGCGTCGTAGAAAGCAAGCGGGTTCGTGAGCGTGCCGAAGGTGCCGGTCACGGCATCGGCGGCGTCATTGTCGATGATGACATAGGAATAATCGACGTCTTCATAGGGCCCGGCCTGCGGCTGCACCTGAAGATTACCGCCCAGCGTTACCCCGCCCTGCACCACCAGCTTGTCGGACGCGCCGGACGGGTGCGTTTCAATTTCCAGCGATGCGCCCGCGCCCAGATCATAATCACCGATGATGGTTTGGGTGCCGATGGAATTGCCCGGCGCATGTGCCGCGCCGCCCATCAGGTTCGTGCCGGGGAGCGTGCCCGTGCCTTGAAGACGGGCACCGCTTTGAACGGTGAGCGGACCGCCACTCATGGTGCCGTTGACTGTGAGGCCGCCCGCCTGAACGGTGGTGCCGCCGGCGCCGCTGTGTGTGCCGGTGAGCGTCAGATTGCCCGTGCCCACTTTGACGAAACCGCCCGTGCCGGACACATTGCCGGCATAGGTGCCGTCAAACGCCTGATCGAAGGTCAGCGCGCCGTTATTGGCGATGTCACCGGAAAAGACATTGCTCGTGCCCGTGAGGCCGCCCGCCTGAATGGTGGTGCCGCCTGTATGCGTATGCGCGCCTGTCAGCGTCAGAGTGCCCGCGCCGGACTTGATGAATTGCCCCACGCCGGACACATCGCCCGCGAATGTGCCGTCGAAAGCCTGATCGAAGGTCAGCGTGCCGTTATTGACTACATCCCCGGAGAGCGCATTGCTGGTGCCTGTCAGGCCGCCCGCCTGGATGGTGGTGCCGCCTGTATGCCCGAATGTCCCGGTCAATGTGACCGTGCCTGTGCCCGCCTTCACAAAGCCGCCCGTCCCGGACACATCGTCCGCAAACGTATCGTCGAACCCCTGATCGAAGGTCAGCGTGCCATTGTTCGTAATATCTCCCGGAAATATACTGCTTGTGCCTGTCAGGCCGCCTGCCTGAATGATGGTGCTCCCCGTATAGGTAAGCGTGCCTGTCAGTGTGACCGTGCCCGTGCCCGTCTTCCCGAGACCGCCCGTGCCAGAGACGTCGTGCGCAAAGGTGCCGTCAAACGCCTGGTCAAAAATCAGCGCGCCATTGTTGACGATATCACCTGAAAAGACATTGCTCGTACCTGTCAGGCCGCCCGCTTGAACGGTGGTGGCGCCGGTATGGCCGAGCGTGCCGGTGAGCGTCAGATTGCCCGCACCCGCTTTGACGAAATCACCCGTGCCGGAAACATTACCTGCATACGCACCGTCAAACCCCTGATCGAAAGTCAGGGTGCCGTTGTTGGCGATATCACCGGAAAAGACATTGCTCGTGCCGGTGAGGCCGCCTGCCTGAATGGCGATGCCGCCGGTATGCGTGAACGCGCCTGTCAATGTGAGCGTGCCCGCCCCGGACTTTATGAAACTTCCCGCGCCGGACACATCGCCCGCGAATGTGGCGTTCGCTGCCTGGTCGAATTCAAGCGTTGCATTGGCATCGGCAATATTGAAATCACCGGTGAGCGAGGTGGATGTGCCGCGAAGACCACCATCATCGTAGATATCCGTGCCGCCGCTATAGGTGTTCGTGCCGGTGAGCGTGACCACCCCCGAACCCGTTTTGCGCAAGACGCCGGTGCCGCTCATGTCGCCCGCATAGGTGGCGTCCGCGCCGTCATCGAGGGTCATACGCGAATTGTTGATGACATCCGCACCGCTCAGGGTGGCCGTGGAGACTGCCAGATTGCCGCTGTCGATCCGGTAGGTGCCGGTGAAGGTGTTGTTGCCTGTCAGTTCCAGCGTGCCGAAGCCGATTTTTGTCAGCGTGCCGGTGCCGGATATGTCGCCCTCGAAAGTGAGACCGAGAAAGCCGGTATCGACCGAGCCACCGCCTGCACCGATTACAACATCATTATCAACCCAGAAAATGTTGTTGGACGCATCCAGCATGCCGCCATCGAAGGTCAGGGTGCCGGACCCCAGAGCGGAATCGCCGGACAGTTTGAGTGAGCCGCCCTGAAGTATCGCGCCGCCGGAGAACGAGTGCGTTCCATTGAGATAAAGCTCGCCCGCACCGGTTTTGGCGAGTGCGCCGGTGCCGCTCATCGTGCCGGAAATCTCGCCGTCGAACCCGTTGGTATCGAAGGTGTTGGCCGCGGCGTCTAGATTGACGGTCCGGTCCACGGCGAAATCCGCATCGAAACGGAAGCCGCCGCCATCCATAATGAGCACGCTGCCCAGGCTGCCGAGCGCGCCATTGGAGGTTGCGGCCAGAATGCCCTGATCGACGCGGGTGTCGCCGGAATAGCTGTTCGCGCCGGTCAGCACGAGCGTGCCGGTGCCCGTTTTCCGCACGCCGTTGGCGCCGGAGAGCGCGCCGGACCAGGTGGCGGTTTCACCGGCGGAAACATCGAATTCGGTATCCGAGTCAAGCCGGCCCGCCGCGCTGAACGTGCTGGTGCCGGTCAGCTCCAGCCGACCGCCATCCATCCGGACCCGGCTTGTCGCGCCCAGCGCGCCGCCATCCGCCAACCGCAGCGTGCCGCCGGTCAGAACGGTTTCACCGGTATAGGAATTGGCCGCGTTCGCGAGTTCGGTGACGCCGTTTTCAAGAAACAGGTCGAGATTGAGCCCAAGAGATGTCGTGAACACATATCCGGTATCCGTGTGATTGAAGACCACCACATCGCCGGAACCTAGACTACCGGTGATCCCGCCCACATCCATGATGCCGGCCGCCACCGCGGCCTGTCCGGACGCCGCACCGATATTCACCCGGGCCGTGTTTCCGGCGCTGTCTCCCAGCCTGATATTGCCGCCTAATTTAAGTGTGCCCCCGTTGGAAACCGTCACTGTGCTCTCCGAGACACCGTCTCTGCCGATATCGAGCGGCGTACCCGCATCAAAGAGCGAGCCCGCACCATCGATGACCACCCGCCCGTCGCTGCCATTGCCAATGGCCGAAAAGCCAAGGCCATTGACCTGCAGAGAGGCGCCGTTTTCGATGATGAGCGCGCCCGAGCCGTCTCCGCCCGCGCCGATCTCCAACAACCGGTCGAGGGTCGGGGAAAGATTCCATGTCGTTCCCGCGCCGCTGAGCGTGACGCTGCTCTCGCCCGTGGCCGTGCCGGTATCGATCATGAGATGCGAGCTTTCCACATCGACGCCGCCACTGATGGTCAGGTCGCCTTCGGAAGTCGCCCCGACATGAACCCTGTCGCTACCGGTGGAGCCGAGCGCGCCATCTGCCGGATATGATTGAGTGTTGTTGACTTCGATCGTGGCGGCGTATGCGGGCAGCGCGCCAGCAAGAGACGTCAGGAACGTGGTCGCCATCAACGCAGCGCGGCCGCGGTAATCCGCGCGCGCGCGTGCTCTCCCCAGATTCAGCACGGGTCATCACCTTTATTGAACAAACAAGCAATCAGGTCTGTTTGCCATAGGCGGCGCGCGCACTGAATCCATGCGGCTTATGCGCGGGGAGGTTTTCGTTATTCGGAAGGGGCGCCGCGCTCGCGGCCCGGCGGCATGCCGAAACGGCGGGTATAGGCGGACACGAAGTTGGAGAGATGGGCATAGCCCGCCTCATGGGCGATTTCCTTGAGCACGGTCTCCGTGTCCCGCAGCCGTGTTCGGGCCATGTCGAGCCGGCGATTTCGGCAGAACTCGAACACGGTGGCCCCAAAGAGCTTGCGGAACTCCATGTTGAGTCGCTTGCGGTCCAGCATCGCCTCGCGCGCCAGATCATCGAGCGCGGGCAAGTTGACCGGATCGGCAAGCAGCCGGTCGCGAATGTCATGCAGGCGGTCACGGACGGGGCGGCGCAGCTCCTGCTGTCCTGGCGCGGACACGCCGCCTGCCCCGGCCAGCATGCGGGCCATGAGCATGGTTGCGAACCCGTCGAACTGCATGCGGCGCAGACTGCCGGTCAGAGGCTCGCAGAACACGGTTTCGGCAATGCGGTGCTGCAGACGGGTTGCGGGAATCTCTGTCAGGCGTCCTGTCTCGGGACTATCGGTCAGAAAGCTGCGGAAATTTTCCGGCAGATGTTCGTTCAGCCGGTCTTCAAACGCGTCGAGTGAGAAGGCGAAGGCAACGCTTTTGACCGATTGCCCTCGGCCCACACGGAAGGTGGCTTGCGTTTCAGGCAGGCAATAGCCGAGTGACCGGTCGGGTCTGTAGACCGTGTTCACGCCCTGATCCACCTCGAAACTGCATTGGCCGGCAAAGGTGGTTTGCGTGCAAATTTTCAGCCCTTCGGCGGGAACCCCTGCGTTGAGCGTGAAATCTTCGCGGCAGGTGACATCTGCAAGAGAGGCGACAACACCGGGCGCTGTCTCCACCCGTTCGATCATGACATCGGCGGCTTCCGTCGACATGACGGCTTTTGAATCGACGACGAAATCTTCGCGCTTCTTGCCCTGACGTAGGGTCCACTCAACCGGTTTGAGTGCCATGTACCGCGCCCCGCATCCTGCCCTGAAACTCAAGTGCAACCTGCATGAGTTCGCGCCCAGGGGCTATATTGACAGGCCGATTCTTTGCAAAATGAAAATCTGCCGAACAGGAATGGCAAGCTGCATTCAGATCACCCCTTGCGCCAGCATCGCATCCGCCACGCGGGTGAAGCCGACGACATTCGCGCCGTCGATATAGTTCACGCAGGAGCCATTCCTGGCGCCATAGACGGCGCAGCTTTCTTCGATCTCATGCATGATGCCCTGCAGGCGCCGTTCCACCTCTTCGCGCGGCCAGCGAAGGCCCATGGCGTTCTGTGACATTTCAAGACCCGAGACGGCGACGCCACCTGCATTGGCCGCCTTGCCGGGCGCAAAGCAGATGCCCGCCTCTTCGATGATGGACAGCGCTTCGGCAGTGGTGGGCATATTCGCGCCTTCAACCAGATACTTCAGCTTGTTGCGCGCCATGGCCTTTGCGTCTTCCGCGCCCAGTTCGTTCTGCGTGGCGCAGGGAATGGCGATGTCCGCCTCGATTGCCCAGGGTGTGCCCCCCTTCTCGAATTGAAGCGAAAATCTTTCGGCGTACTCCGCCACGCTGCCGCGTTTCACGTTCTTGATGTCCTGCAGCGCCTCGAATTTTTCCGGCGTGAACCCCTCCGGGTCGTAAGCTGCGCCGGAGGAATCTGAAACGGAGATGACCTTGCCGCCGCACTGCATTGCCTTCTGAATGGCATGCTGGGCGACATTGCCTGCGCCTGAAACGAGAATGCGCTGGCCTTCGATGCATTCTCCCCACCGTTCGAGCATGTGGCAGAGAAAATAGATCACGCCATAGCCCGTTGCCTCCTTGCGGAAATGGCTGCCGCCGAAGCTCACCTTCTTGCCGGTAAAAACCGCCTCACTGCTATTGGCGATCTTGCGGGCCATGCCGGCCATGTAGCCGATTTCCCGCTCGCCGACGCCAATGTCACCGGCCGGCACATCCCTATGCGGGCCGACATGGCGGCTGAGTTCCAACGCCAGCGATTGGCAGAAGCGCATGACCTCGCCCTCACTCCTGCCCTTGGGGTTGAAATCCGCCCCGCCCTTGCCGCCGCCCAGCGGGAGAGTGGTGAGCGCATTCTTGAAGGTCTGCTCGAAGGCGAGGAACTTCAGCACCGAAAGTGTAAGCCCCGGCTGGAAGCGGATGCCGCCTTTAAACGGGCCGAGGGCGGAATTGTGCTGCACCCGCCAGCCGCGGTTGACGCGCACAATGCCTTCATCATCCGTCCAGGGGATGCGGAACTGAATGACACGCTCCGGTTCCACCAGCCGGTCGAGCAGCCCCTGCTCCGCGTAATGCGGCACCTGTTCAACGAAGGGCCAGACGCTGTCCATCACTTCCTGGACGGCCTGGATGAACTCCAACTGGTGGGGATCGCGCGCCTTTACCGCATTCATGAACTCATTGAGCGAGGCGTATTTCATTTGCTCTTCCTTCGGCAATGAATGCCGCAAAGTCATTGTTCTTATCTCCTTACGGCATAACCCTCTTGGAGGTTCACCGCCAATGGCTTTGCTGCCCTTGCGTCATCCGGCCGCAATGGAGGTTGACGCAAAAACGAACGGCTAGATGTGCGTGCATGGACAGGACGGCCCGCCTCCCGTGGCCTATATTGCTCCCATCGAGGAAACAGTTTCAGGGAGCCACTTCATGGCGCTGCCTTCAATTTTGCAGGACCGGCTGGAGCTGCCGGTTGTCGGGTCTCCGCTCTTCATCGTGTCGGGGCCGGAACTCGTTATCGCCCAGTGCAAGGCGGGGATCGTTGGGTCGTTTCCCGCACTCAATGCGCGGCCCGCGCATGTGCTGGAAGAATGGATCATCCGCATTAAAACGGAGCTGGCCGAATATCAGGCCGCCAACCCGGACAAGAAAGTCGCCCCCTTCGCGGTGAACCAGATCTGTCATGCCTCCAACGACCGGCTTCAGCATGACATTGACGTCTGTACGCGCCAGGAAGTGCCGATCATCATCACCAGCCTGCGCCCGCCGGAAGAAGTCGTTACCGCCGCGCATTCCTATGGCGGGGTGGTGTTTCACGACGTCATCAACGTGAAGCATGCGAAGAAAGCTGCGCAGCAGGGTGTCGATGGCCTCATTCTCGTCTGCTCCGGCGCGGGCGGCCATGCGGGCACGCTCTCCCCCTTCGCGCTGGTGCGCGAGGTGAAGGAATGGTTCGACGGGGCGGTGCTTCTCTCAGGCGCGATCTCGGACGGGCACGGCATTGCCGCAGCGCAGGCGCTGGGTGCGGATCTTGCCTATATGGGCTCGCGCTTCATCGCCACGGAAGAGGCCAACGCGGATGCGGGTTACAAGCAGATGCTTCAGGCCTCCACCGCCGAGGACATTGTCTATTCCAACCTCTTTACCGGGGTGCATGGCAATTACCTCGCCCCTTCCATTGAGGCGGCGGGGCTCGACCCCAACAATCTGCCGGAAGCGGACAAGTCGAAAATGAATTTCGGCTCCGGCGGCAACCAGAAGTCGAAAGCCTGGAAAGATATCTGGGGCTGCGGCCAGGGCATCGGCGCCATCAAGGACGCCCCGCCCACCGCCGAGCTCGTCGGGCGTCTCAAACAAGAATATGTGGAAGCCTGCCGCGAGTTTCTCGCCAAGATGCCCGCAGAGGCGCGGGCGCAGCTTGCCCAGGCGGCGGAATAAGACAGCGGCACAAACAGCAGCCATCTGGCAAAGAACAGCGGCGGCGGGCATTTGGCCCTGCCGCCGTTTTCTTTTGGATCACGCAATCAGCCCGGCATTCATGGCCAGAAAGGCAACGAGATAGATGCTGAGAAGCGCGGCGGCGGCGGTGTGAGCGAAGCGGGTCATGGTCTTTCTCCTCGGGTTGCGGGCGGCGGGTTGGCCGGTTGCCCGTGTTTGATGAGAAGAAGGTGGACCATTCATATCAGAATATAAATTGGCTAATTTTTTCTATCTGGTATACATTTCTGTATGCCTCATGCATCGCTCAGCTGGGAGCTTTACCGCTCCTTTCTTGCCGTCATCCGGGAAGGCAGCCTGTCCGGGGCCGCCCGCGCCCTGGGGCTCACCCAGCCCACGGTGGGCCGTCATATCGACGCGCTGGAGGGCGGACTGGGCGCGCCGCTTTTCACCCGGAGCCAGGAGGGTCTCGCCCCCACCGAAGGCGCGCTGCAGCTCGTGCCGCATGCCGAGGCCATGGCCAGCGCGGCGGAGGCGCTGGAGCGGGCGGCCAGCGGCGAGGCGGAGGAAGAAAAAGGCACGGTCCGCATTACCGCCAGCGAGGTGGTGGGCACGGAAATCCTGCCTGCCATGCTGACGCGGTTCCGCAGGCTTTATCCGCGCATCACCACCGAGCTGGTGATTTCCAACCGGAATGAAGACCTGATCAAACATGAGGCGGATATTGCCGTGCGGATGGCCCGGCCCACGCAGAGCGCGCTTCTGGCGCGCAAGGCGGGCACGCTCGCGCTCGGCTTTCATGCGCACCGGGACTACATCGCCGAATCCGGCATGCCGGAGACCATTGAAGACGTGCTGACACATCCCTTGATCGGTTTTGACCGGCGCGCCTCGATACGCGAGCTTAACGCCCTTCCGGTGCCCTTCGACCGGACGCTTTTTTCCTTCAGATGCGACAATGACGCGGTGCAGTTCGCCGCCTTGCGGGCGGGCTTCGGCATCGGCGTCTGCCAGAAAGCTCTGGCAAAGAAATATGCCGAGCTTCAGCCTATCCTGCCCGGCCTCACGTTTTTCGAACTCGAAGCCTGGATCGTCATGCATGAAGATTTGAAGACAAGCCGGCGCATGCGGCTCATGTTCGATCATCTGGCCAAAGAGATGCAGGCCTATGCGCGAAGCTGATCAGCGTTTGAGGCCAGTCACCAGCGTATAGACGAAGCCGGCCGCCGCACCCGCCAGCGCCTGGCAAGCCATGCCGAGCGTGCTGCGCGCACCAGCGATGGGTGTGATGTCGAAAAAGACCGTTTCCATGAGAATGAGGGCCGTCACGACCGCCACGGCCCCTGCCACGGTGAAAACCAGCCAGCGCAAGGACGGCGCAAGGCGCTGCACGAAATAAGACGCGATGAAAGCGACGGCGAAGCCGATGCCCATGATGGCGCCGTACATCGGCCCCTGGCCCTGAATGTCGAAAAGGATGGAAGAGAGGTATTTGCCCTCTACATCTGCATAAGGCGCCAAGGCCTGCAGCGCGAAGATGGTGTGGGCAGCCGTGCCCAGCACAACAACGGTCACGAGCGCTGCGAGAAACCCGATAACGACCTTGACGATGCCCATGCCCCGTTCCTCCCCTTCCTGCGCGCAGCCGATTTATTTCCGCCGCGCCTTGCTTGGCGCTTTTCCGGCCAATCTGCCGATGTACTATGATAGGCAGAAGGGGCAGCGTAAAGCCCCGGCAGGGATGAACCAAAGCCAAAAGGAGCGCTCCCATGAGAGGTTTGACGACGACTGGAAGAAAGCTGGCCGCCGCGCTGACTGTCACTGGGCTGACAGGCGCTCTGCTTGGCCTGCCTGCCGCCGCCCTTGCGCAGGAAACAGACGGCCCGTTCGAGATCGAAACCGTGGCTGAAGGGCTCGACTATCCCTGGAGCATGGCCTTCCTGCCCAATGGCGACATGCTGGTGACGGAGCGCGCGGGGCGGCTGCGCATCATCCGGGAGGGTGCATTGCTGCCCGAGCCGGTGAGCGGGGTGCCGGAAAGTTTCGTCGCGGGCCAGGGCGGGCTCATGGAAATCATGCTCCATCCCGGCTTTGAACAGAACAATCAGATCTATCTCAGCCTTGCCCACGGGACGAGCGGCGCGAACAACACGCGCGTCGTGCGCGGCACGTATGAAGATGGCGTGCTTTCCGATGTGGAGGTGATTTTCGATGCGGCACCGGAGAAAGACACGCCCGTGCATTATGGCGGGCGCATTGCCTTTCTTCCCGATCAGACCATGCTGATTTCGCTGGGCGACGGGTTCAACTACCGCGAAGAAGCGCAGAACCTTTCCAGCCATCTGGGCAAGATCGTGCGGCTTAACCTTGATGGCTCGGTGCCGGAGGACAATCCCTTCATCGGTCAGGAAAATGTGAAGCCTGAAATCTTCTCCTATGGCCACCGCAATGTGCAGGGGCTCGTATATGATGCGCCCTCGGGCCGCATCTATGAACATGAGCACGGTGCGCGCGGCGGGGACGAGATCAACATTCTCGAACCCGGCAAGAATTATGGCTGGCCCGTCATCACAGGCGGGGTGGATTATTCGGGCGCGCAGATCACGCCTTACACGGAGTATCCGGGCATGGAGCAGCCCTGGGTGGAGTGGACGCCGTCCATTGCCCCCGCCGGCCTGGCGGTTTACCGGGGCGGCATGTTCCCCGACTGGGAGGGCGATCTTCTGGTGGCGGCTCTTGCAGAAATGAGCCTGCGCCGCGTCGATCTTGAGGACGGCGAGGTTCAGGGCCAAGAGATACTGCTTGAGGATCTCGGCAAACGGCTGAGGGAAGTGAAGGTCGCGCCGGACGGGTCGATCTACATATTGACCGATGAGACGGAGGGAGAGGTCTTGAGGCTGACCCCGGCACCGGCGGCATAGGAACATCAGGAACCGGCGGCACCACCGCCGGTTTTTTCTTGAGGAGCATCAGATTCCGCAGAACGGAATTTCCGTTCAAACCCCATTCTCGCCGCGCAGACTGCCTTCTAGGTTCAGCAGACAACGGCCAAGCTGGGAGGAAGCGCCATGACACAGCCGAAAGACGCCACACATGCTACCTGCTGCGCGCAGGCGGCGCTGAAAGAACAGCTGCCGAAGGATAGCGGCCAGGATTTCGAGGATGCGCGGCGCGGCTTTATCGCGACCATTCCGGACGCCAAGGTGCTGCATGAGGCAGGTCATGCCGTCTGGGACATGAGCCCGTTCGATTTCACCCAAGGCGAGGCCCCGGACACGGTGAACCCCAGCCTCTGGCGGCAGGCGAAGCTCAATGCCATTCACGGGCTTTTCGAGGTGACGCCCGGCATTTATCAGGTTCGGAATTTCGACCTTTCCAACATCACCTTCATCGAAGGGGAAACGGGTTACATCGTTATCGACCCGCTGATTTCAGCAGAGCCTGCAGCGGCCGCGCTGAAACTCATGCGCGAGCACCGGGGCGACAAGCCCGTGACCGCCGTGATCTACACCCATTCGCATGTGGACCATTATGGCGGTATCAAGGGAGTGATCTCGGATGAGGACATTGCCAAGGGCCTGACTATCATTGCGCCGGAAGGCTTTCTCGAAGCGGCGGTGAGCGAGAATGTGCTGGCAGGCAATGCCATGGGCCGGCGCGCAACTTACATGTATGGCGCGCTTTTGCCGCGCGGGCCGAAGGGCCATGTGGATGCGGGCCTCGGCAAGACCGTTTCCATGGGCTCGGTGAGCCTGGTGCCACCCACCAAAAGCATTTGCGAGACGGGCGAAACGCTCACCATTGACGGGGTGGAGATCGTTTTCCAGGTGACGCCGGACACGGAAGCGCCTTCGGAGATGAATTTCTATTTTCCGCAATTCAAGGCGCTTTGCATGGCGGAGAACTGTTCCTGCCATCTGCACAACATCTATACGCCGCGCGGGGCCCAGGTGCGGGACGCCAAGGCCTGGTCCTATTACATCAACGAGGCGATCGACCTTTTTGCGGGCAAGACGGATGTGCTGTTCGCCAGCCACCATTGGCCGCGCTGGGGTGAAGCGCGCGCCCGCGACTTTCTGAAGAAGCAGCGCGACATGTACAAATATGTGCATGATCAGACGTTGCGGCTCGCCAATCACGGGCTGGTGCCGACGGAAATTGGCGAAGAGATCCGCATGCCGCCTTCGCTTGAAGAAGAATGGTTCTCCCGCGGCTATTACGGCACGCTGAACCACAACGCCAAAGCCGTCTATCAGCGCTATCTCGGCTGGTTCGACGGCAACCCGGCAAACCTGCACAAACTGCCGCCCGTGGACGCAGGCAAACGCTATGTCGCTGCCATGGGCGGGGCCGGGGCACTGCTCAAGACGGCGCGGGCCGCCTATGAAGAAGGCGACTACCGCTGGGTGGCGGAGCTGGTGAACCATCTCGTTTTTGCCGACCCCGCCCATGAGGAAGCCCGGCTGCTGCAGGCGGACGCGCTGGAGCAGATGGGCTATCAGGCGGAAAGCGGACCCTGGCGGGCTTTCTACCTCACCGGCGCTCAGGAACTGCGCCAGCCGCGCGCGCCCTCCAACGTGCCGCGGCCGGGCGCAAACGGCCAGCTCAAGACGCTGCCGGTCAACGAGGTGCTGGACGCGCTCTCCGTGCGGCTGAATGGTCCCAAGGCCGGGCGGCGGGAGCTTTCCATCAACCTGGAAGTGACGGATACGGGCGAGCGCTTTCTCGTCTCACTGGAAAACGCCACGATGCGGCATGAGCCGGAAAAGCACCGGGAGGATGCCGATCTGACGCTTGCCATCGCCCGCATGGACTTCATCGAACTTGTGATCCGCGAAAAGGACTTGGCCGGCCTGAAAGGCGCCGGGGCCGCGCAGCTCACGGGCGAGGAATCGGCGCTGACGGACCTTCTCTCCTTCTTAGATACGTTCGATTTCTGGTTCGAGATTGTGATGCCTTGAGGGATGGGCTGTGGCACACTCAGGCCATGTCCGATAACCGCTCTTCCGCCTTCCCCTCGCTCGGCTTTATGGGCCGGTTTGGCCGTGCAGCCGATTTGCGCGCGCTCGATGCGGCCCTGCGCGAGGTGGATATGCACCCCAACCTGGTGCCAGAGGCGGCCAAGCTGACGCTTGTGAAGCTGATGCGCCAGCATGTGCCAGGCAGCAAGCCCGCGCCGGAAGACATCCGGGCTGCGGCGGAACTGACCTCTTATTGCATGGCCGGGCCCAGCGCCTTTGCCGCGGTCAACGACCCTGTGCTGGCCCGCCAGGTGGAGCGGCGCATTGATGCCGCTTTAGAAGAAGGCGGCGGCCTCGATGCGGAGATCATCCTCCTGATGCTACATGCCGGGCTCATTCAACCCGTGGTGGTGGAGACCTTCGGGCTGACCAGTGAAATGGAAGAGAACGACACAGGGGGCGCTGCGTAGAGACGCCCCGCATTTGCGAAGGATGAAAATGACCGGCAGGAGGCCCTCTATGATGCAGTGCCCTCGTTTGGTTTCCGGTTGCTTTAAGTTCAGACGCTCCCTCGCGGCGGCCCTTTGCGCAGCGCTTTGTTCTCCCTTTCTGCTTGGCGCCGTGCCTGCCAAGGCCGAAGGCTGGTGGATTTTCGATGGCGGGGACTGGCGGCATGCCAAAGCTGCGCAAGAGCCCGTTTATGCCGTCTCTCTCTTTGGCGGCGAAGGCACGGAAAGCGATTTCAGCGAGATTTTCGAGAATGTTTTCGATGAGGAAAGCTCCGGCGACCGCGTGCTCGCCATAACCGGCGCGCGGCGCCTCTTCTGGTTCCGGGACCAGTTGAGCATTGATGCGGAACTCATGTATGCGCACCATTTTGGCCGGGAGAGCTATCACGAATTTGGCGGTGCGGTTTATCTGCGCTGGCATGATTTTCCATGGAACAGCTTCGTGGAGACGACGCTGGCGGCCAGCATGGGGCCTTCCTACACCACCACCTATCCGGCCCTTGAGGCACAGCCCAACGAGGATGACCGATCGAAGCTTCTCAATCAGCTCAATCTGGAGGTGACGGCCGCCCTGCCCTCTCTGCCGCGCACGCAAATGCTGGCGCGGCTCCAGCACCGCTCGGGCATGTTCGGGTTCAGCAATGGCGTGTCGGACGCTTCGAGCTTTCTGACATTAGGCATCCGGCAGGAATTTTAAGCGGCGGCCCCGTCAAACGCCCCGTTTCCGCGCCGGAACACCCCCCTACCCCAGGCGGCAGACGGCTGCTATAAGGCACTCAGTCAACCACTGCCCTTGCGTCAAGGAGTTCCGCTCATGGCTGCTGACCCGAAGCCCAACCCCGTTCTGCCCCCTTTCAACTGGGAGGACCCGCTGCTGCTCGAAAGCCAGCTTTCGGAAGAAGAACGGATGGTGCGGCAGACGGCTGAGGCCTTTGCACAGGAAAAGCTCTTTCCGCGCGTGCTGGAGGCCAACCGGCATGAGATCTTCCACCGGGAGATCATGAACGAGATGGGCGAACAGGGGCTGCTGGGCCTCACTCTGCCCGAGAAATATGGCTGCGCGGGCCTTTCATACGTCTGCTACGGGCTGGCGGCGCGGGAGGTGGAACGGGTGGATTCCGGTTACCGCTCGGCCATGTCGGTCCAGTCCAGCCTCGTCATGCACCCAATCTATGCATACGGCTCGGAAGCGCAGCGGGAGAAGTATCTGCCCAAGCTTGCGAGCGGGGAATGGGTGGGCTGTTTCGGGCTGACCGAGCCCGACCATGGCTCCGACCCCGGCGGCATGAAGACCCGGGCGGTAAAGGCGGATGGCGGCTATATTCTGAGCGGCGCGAAGATGTGGATCACCAACTCGCCCATCGCAGACCTTGCCGTGGTTTGGGCCAAGCTCGAGGAAGAACCGGGCAAGGACGGGACGATCCGCGGCTTTATCGTGGAACGGGATTTCAAGGGCTTCAAGACGCCGAAGATCGAAGGCAAGTTCTCGCTGCGCGCCTCCATCACCGGCGAGATCGTGCTGGAGGACGTGTTCGTGCCGGAAGAAAACCTGCTGCCGAATGTGCGCGGCCTGGCCGGCCCCTTCGGGTGCCTCAACCGGGCGCGCTACGGCATTGCCTGGGGCGCCATGGGGGCGGCGGAATTCTGCTGGCATGCAGCGCGGCAATATACGCTGGACCGCACGCAGTTCGGCCGGCCTCTTGCCGCCAACCAGCTCATCCAGAAGAAACTTGCCGACATGCAGACCGAAATCACGCTTGGCCTCCAGAGCTGCCTGCAGCTCGGACGCATGTTCGACGCCGGGACGGCAGCCCCTGCCGCGATCTCCCTCATGAAGCGCAACAATTGCGGCAAAGCCCTCGACATCGCCCGGACGGCCCGCGACATGCACGGCGGCAACGGCGTCTCAGACGAATACCACGTCATCCGCCACGTCATGAACCTGGAGGCGGTGAACACCTATGAAGGCACACATGATGTGCATGCCCTGATCCTGGGCCGGGAACAGACGGGAATTCAGGCGTTTTTTTGAGGAGCAATTTGCATGATATAAATATCGTACCATTGAGCGTTACCTACGCACCGCAAATCATCCGCGAAAGAGGCTCTTGATAGCTCAACTCAGAATAGTTTTTGACATACCCTAAACTGCCAAAATCAATGGCGCTCGCGCCGCTCCCAAATGAGGCAAAAGATTGCGACCTGTGACACCGGCATGACCCACTCAAAGAACACCGATGAAAAACTGTCTATCATCATACCTAATTTCAACCACAGCCACCTTCTCAAAGAAACTGTTCGCACACATATAAACCAAACGTATCGGCCCATTGAAATTATTATCGTAGATGACCTCTCAACCGATGACAGCGTTTCCATCATCAAGTCTATAGCCGCAGAACATCCTGAAGTTCGCCTCTTACAGCGGAACGCGAGAGGGGGGCCAAACGCGGCTATAAATACCGGGCTTTCCGAAGCAAAAGGAGACTTTGTGTGCTTTTGCGGAGCCGACGATTTCGTCGAGACAAAGTTTGCCGAACACAGCATTACCCTCCTGAAGCTCTATCCCGATGCGGCTTTTTGTTTTCTGCATTCTGCAGCACGTGACGTTCAGACCAATATCGTAGTGGACATACCGCTTGCGCTATCTGACCGCCCCACCTACTTTTCACCTGACGATTTTGCACAACTATTCGCAAGGAACACTTTTTCCATTTCGTCCAATACCGTCGTATATAGGCGCCCTGCCATCGCCAGCATTGGCGGGTTTCCGGTAGACTTGGAATGGCAAGCAGACTGGTTTTCCATACTTGCTCTAGGATTTCGTCACGGGGCTTGCTACTGCCCTGAGACACTTGCATGCTTCACTGTAAATCCCAAAAGCTATGGAAACGCGGGTGTGAAGTTTTCCCGTGGACAAAAACGTCTTCTGTTTGTTTTTCTCAAAAAATTAGACGAGTCGTTTCAAGATATATCGCCGAGATTCAGAGCCGCAGCCGTATCACCGGAGCGAAGACTTAGAACCTTGATATGGCTAGCCACAGATCGTAGGGGACGGCGCTATATATCTTGGCGGCTTGTCCGGCGGCTGATAGCGAGCGAAGCTTGGACCTGGTTGCGTCCTATCACACCTATTAGCACGCGGCGTTTCATGAGACGTCTCGCTGGCCAATTCACATTGCGGCAAAAACAACACCTCGAGAATTAATGCATTCTATCCCGCATTCATTTGATTACCGATGAGAGGCTTGCGTCGGTTTTCCATCTGTCCGGAGTTGATCTTTCCAGCGCAAACAATACTGCATTCAGGCCCAAATAAAGCACGCGTGCCTTCACACCCCCCAACGACGAGAAAGATTTTCTTGCGGCACGCCTGGAATACTCGGACTTTCGGCGCTCAAAGGCCCAAGTCAACATACGAACGAGCAATGCCCAATCCTCCGGTCTTCTGATCAAAGCCTTGATCATAGGGATAGGAAAAGGTGAGAACAGGCAAGGCCTTGCTCTAAATTTCCTCCGTAAGTCGCTAAAAGAAGGGCGCCGCAACAATTCAAGAACTGCCTGCATAACCAAGGCTTGTTTTTTCGGATCCGCCATACCAGACGATGAATATGTATCCGGCACCACGCGCATCATTGCAAGCGTTTCAGGAATACCGCACGCTCCATACCGAAGTGCTACGGCATAAAATGCGAACCAATCAGCATGCCACTCCAGTGCGGGCGAAAAGGCTCCAACACTGAATAAGAAATCTTTGCGCACAATTGCAGTATTACCACTAATCCAAAGATAACCCTGGGAGAGGCGCTCCATAAGCCCTTCCGGAGTAAATACAGTCGGCTTATCGCCAATGTAGAAAGCATCCTGATTTGGCTCCCTACCCGTATAGTGGCGCTCTTCGCCCGTATCGTCCCGAAACGTTGCCAACTGCGAGAAGACCATTCCTATGTCGGGATTCTCCTGTATTGCGCTGATACCTTTAGCCAGGAAATCTGGTAGCAGCTTGTCATCGGCAGCAGCCCAAACAATCCAATTACCTGTTGCGGCTCCCAATGCCCGGGAAATGGAATATTGTACGCCTCTGTTTTTTCCGTTCTCAAGCACACGTATATTGGAATGGTTCCTAGCATAGCTTTCGATAAGCTTTAGACTTTCATCCGTCGACCCATCGTCGATCACAATGATTTCATCTGCTTCCCGCGATTGCCCTACGATCCCATCGAGCGACGTCGTTAGATACTTTGCATGATTATAGTTGGTGAGAATAATCGTAACTCTCACTTCCTCTTGATTTTCTTTTCTTGCGTTTGGTTGAGACATCACTGGCTTATTCGCTTCAAATCATGAATGTTATTTCGTGGTACCCGGCAGGTGCTCCCGCAACGCTAGTGCAGAGGCAATATCTGTCAAACCTTCAAGAGACCCTAAATTATTCCGCTCAACTCCCTTTGCGAATTTGAATCCAAAACGCACCTCCCGGATGCTCACTTCATTCGGTGCTTGCCGGCTGATCTTGTAAACACCTGCCGTTCGCAGCAGCTCCGTTTTGTACCTTAGTCCGGTCCGACGAATAAAATGCCGTATCTTGCGGGAGAAAGCATCTCCCTTGCGGAGAGGTTTTAGCCATTGCGGCCCATACTTTTCTGACCAGGCTTCCCTGGCTAGATCGAATATCAAGGCCGCATCCTGGGGCCCGGCACCATGCTCAACCACCCTCATCAAAACGTCGGCGTCCAGATACCGGGACAGATATGCCAAGTGTGCCAGATCGATTCTTCGGGCTTCATCATCTGTGCATGAAGCTTCGCGATGACCGGCCAAGACCCTCAGAAGAGCCTCGCGATACGGAGGATAGGCCCCGAATATACCACTAGGCTCCATAGCCATCCATTCCATTGGATGCCAATGCTGATACCCGATTGTGCTTTCTGCACGCCGGCCATGGCTAAAAAAATTCAGCCTAAGAACTTTTCCTTGAGCCGCGAGTGCCGTGCCTGCAAGTAATTCCTGCGCAAGAATGCTGCGTTGCTCTGAGGCAACGGCAAAGGCAGCAGCAGCCGGAGCGGTCCGGCATACTGCATATGTGAGCGCTTCATAGCCCCTTCCCATGAGGGCAGCTACCCGCTCCACGCCACTTGACTGTCCAAGATTTGCCTGGCTTTGAATAATATCCGTTATATGAATTTTTTTTCCGCTCGAGCGATATTCAAAATAACAGCCATGCGTTGCAGCTATGGTCTCATCAGACTCCAGAACCCTAAGCAACTCACTCAAGCTCTCCAGAAAGAGAAAGTCATCGTCGGGGAGCAGAACACAATAAGGCGTCTTCACCCCCGCCAACCCTTGAGCAAACTTCGAGAAAACCGGCGTCGATGCCGGGAAGGATCTGTAGCGCACGTTCGGATAACGGCCCGCAACCGCTTCATTTTGAGCAGCTTGCTTCTCTGCGCTGGAATCCAGAATCTCTATCACGACCGGTAAACTGCTGGCCCATAGATAGTGTAACTGCTGTGCCAGCATGGCCGGGCGGTTATAAGTTACGACGAGTACAGTACATTGAGAAAGTAGGGTATCGCTCATGCTTCAACTTCTTGCAGGCCTGATGAAGGGGTAAGGCTCTGGAACCAGTCGAGCAGCTTGCCTAATGTCCTGGCCGCTCTTTTCTCGCCCTTGCCTTTTTCAGACAGCCAGCATGCCATGCGATATATTCTCGCCTCCTGCCGGAAACGCCATCCTTGGGTCTCTATCAGAAGATTGAACCTCTTTTCGCATTCTGTGTACAGCGCGCGATCATGAACGTTATTTTCCTCGATGAGCTGCCGCTCTTGGGCAGAAACACGGGACGCCTCCGGGCGCGAGAGCCCGACATTTTGTTTCTCGGCAAGCAGGTCTATAAATTTCCACCCGTAAAGCCGCCTCAGCAGCAGCATGGTTTCCTCAAGCCTTTCCGTCAGCCCCACAAATATGAAATGCTGATCGATGTTAGAAAAAGCCAGTTGTAAATCAGCATCCGTCACTTCCCGGTAGTCATCAATTAGATTACCCGTCAAAGCGCCGTCCAGCTCCTGCTTGCCCGGGAGAATTCGCACCTGGTAATCATGCGGATCGAGACCAAACCGCGCCGAAACGTATTCGGCAAAGGAGAGTCGGTTTAGAACCTCTGCTATGGGAAGCGTCTTAATTCTCCGCAAATAGTAGTAACTTGAGACAACGCGTTCCTGGGGATCACGCACGAGCGTGAAATATCTATAGTTTTGAACCTCTTCATGAACGCCGAATGGTATGTGCCCTACGATCAATCGAGGCTCAAGAGTGTTTGGCAAATCTTCCCTGACTACGGCAGTAACCCACTCGGCAGGCTGAAGCCCCAACGCTGATGATGTAGGTCCTCCAAAGCGGTTGATCGTGCGCCCAGAAAACATATGCCCCAGAACCGTTCCGACAGTTACGCCACCGGTCTTTGCAACGTAGAGAAAAATTGGAATGCGGAGTTCTTCAGTTTTTTTGCCGTCATACTCGCATCTCAACACCATCACCGATCTCGATGCCGCTGCTTGCTTCCAAGCACAGAAGCCAACAAATAATATATTACATTTTATAATCGACTTAGGTTTGGCGTGTTGACCTTCATTCACTAAAACCGCTCAGCCTCAAAATCCAGTTCTAACCATCCCACCCCTATGGCATGATGTTCAAAATCTATCACTTTGAAGTGCAGTACCGCATCACGCTGTTGTATGACCTTCAT
>Ga0207828_100209_pt1 | contig 41492 bp, 44 predicted proteins | sample TtaePargueraPR_11_FD_187276 | JGI IMG/M metagenome (GOLD analysis project Ga0207828, IMG submission 187276) | Aerobic enrichment media microbial communities from Bioluminiscent Bay, La Parguera, Puerto Rico - Tt and P2 (3) (SPAdes) | ecosystem: Environmental > Aquatic > Marine > Unclassified ...
TGCCGCGGCCTGAATTGCCGGAGCGGGCCATGCCGCCTGCCATGCGCTCGAGCATTTGATTGGCCATGGACTGAGCGCCTTCGCGCATTTGTTCGAGCGCCTGGCCTTGCGCGCCTGCCGCGCGTTCGGGTCTGCCCTGATTCAGCCGGTCATCGGCGTGACCCATGGAGCGGTCGGCCTCCTGCAAGGCGGAAGGCACGTCCTCGCCTGCATTGTGCATCTCTTCCATGAGCTTGCGCAGTTTTCCGAGCAAGGCCTGCTGACGGCTGCGAAGATCAGGATGGCTGCCTTCGTTGCCGGCGCCTTTGCCGCCCGTGCCCAGGCCGTTTTCACCGGTCTGACCTTCATCTTCCTGGCCGGATTGCAGGCCTTGCAGCTTGTTGCCGGGCTGGCTTTGATTTTGCTGTTCCTGGCGTTTGGCTTCAGAGAAGGTGTCTTCCATCAATTCGCGCTGCTCGCCCATCATCTGGCCAAGTTCGTCCAGCGCGCGGGAGAGCGGGTTCGGGGTTTGCGCCTGCTGGGAGGGATCTCCCGTCTGCAGGTTTTCCAGCATCTGGTCGAGCTGGGCGAGCATGTCCTGCGCCTTGTCATGCGCGCCGGTGCGGGCAAGGTTCTCGATCATGTCGAGCATGCGCTCCAGATCGCCGCGCTCGATGGTCTGCATGTCCGGGTTCTGCGGCATGTCCGGCATGTTCTCCGCCATCTCGCCGAGGCGCTGGCTCAGCGCATCCATATAACGGGCGAGCGCGTCTTTCAGCGCATCCATGGCCGCTTCGATTTCCGCATCCGAGGCGCCTTCACTCAGTTTGCGCGCCAGTTCCTCGCGGGCATTGCGCAGATCGCTTTCGGCAAGAGAGAGATCGCCGTCCTCGATATGCAGCGCGATGTCCCAGAGGAGGTCGGGCACGCCAGTCATATCCTCCATGCGGCGGGCCTTGGCGATACGCCAATAGGCGGCGCGCAGCCCGAGAAAGACTTTGGGATCGCCGTCGTGGCGTTCCAGATCCTGCGTGAAGGCGCTCAGAAAGCCTGCCACGGACATGCGCGAACGGGGATTGAGCACAAGGCGGCGGCGCTGCTCGGCAATGGCGGCGGCAAGCGGATCGTCGAAAATCCGTGCGGGCAGGGTGAGAGATATCTTCTCGCTGAGGCCCGTCTGGCCCGCATCATCGGTGGCGACGAGCCAGAGCGTAACGGGAAGCCCCGCCCAGGGGTGAGAGGTGAAGTCGCGGAAGACCTGATGTGTCACCTCGCGCGGGCGCACGCCAGGCAAAGGAAGGGAAAAGCCGGGCGGCGGCATGAAGAAACGTTCGCGGGCTTCCATTTCTTTTTCATGCCGGGCGGCGGCTTCGTCTTCGGTTTCGCCCTCCTGCTGCTTTAGCGGCCTGTCGAGAATCGGGTCGGTGCCCGGCTGCTGGAAGAGGGTGCGTTCATGCAGCGCGACGGAGGGGGCGAGCTGCATGTGCGCTTCCACGCTCTTCACGCCGTAATCATCCTTTGCGCCATAGGCGAGGCGCAGCGTGTTGCGGGCGGTGTTTTCCGGCGGTTCGGCAAAAGCGATGGCAGGCGGCTGATCCGGGGTGACGGCAAATTCCCAGGCGCCGATGCGGCGGCCTGCGCGGTGCAGGCTGACATAGGCGTTCTGATCGAGATCGACTGCCGCCTCGAAGGTGCCGGGTGCGACTTCACGCAGGGCGGTTTCCGGCCCGTCGCCGATTTCATAGGCCGGGCGCGGTCCTGGCCCGTGCACACGCAAGGTGAGTATGCTGCCTTGCGGCACGGTGTAGGTGTCCCGGGCCTTTTCCTGACGGGTGAGGAAAAGCGGCGCGCGGCCCGTATAGGCGGGCGGGCTGACCCAGGCGTCGAGCTTCGTCGTCATGCCGCCCTGGCCGAAGCCGGGCCAGAAGGCGCGCGCCAGGCGTTCCGGCGCTTCAGCGCCCAGCATGACGCCGCCCGTCACGAGCAGGGCAATGAGCGCGATGCGCAGGGCAAAAGGATCGCCCGCGATCAGGCTGGCGCGGGGCCGTCCCGACCGGGCCCTGGCAATGCGCTGTGCAATCCAGCCCCGGTGTGCGGCCCAAAGTTCGGTGTCGCCGGTGCCGGGCGCGGCTTCATCGGCATAGGCGGAAAGTGGACGGTGGGGCAGGCCGGAAAGCTGCTCCATGCGCCGCAGTCCTTCCTCGCGGGAGGGGTAGCGGAAGAGATGCCGCCGGAGCCAGAGAATGAAGGTGATGGCGCTTGCCGCCGCGATCCAGCTCAGCCAGTGTAGCCAGAGCGGCGCGGCAGTGAGAAAACCGGTGAGACCCAGCAGCGCATAGGCGCCCAGAATGGCGAGCGCAGGCCAGAGAGCGGGCCAGAGCCGCTCCCAATAAAGCGCAAGACGGCTCAATCCCACCCGCCGCTCGATGGGCGGGGGAAGGCGTAGGTCTTTATCGTTCTCTTGCTGCCTGCTCCGGGCCAAAGGGGCTCCTTAAGGTCGACATGCGGCCCCCTTCACATAAGCTGTTTTGCTTAAGGGGCCAGCCAGTCCGGTATCTTATCCTGAGAAAGCATTGCGTCATAATCTGGGCGCGGGCGGATCACGGCCATATCTGCGCCGGAAACCAGCACTTCGGGCACCAGCGGTCGTGTGTTGTAGCTGGAGGCGAGCACGGCCCCATAGGCGCCCGCCGACATGAGCGCGATGAGATCGCCGGATTTGAGGGGCGGCAGCTCCCGGCCTTTGGCGAAATAATCCCCCGTCTCGCAGACCGGGCCCACCACGTCATAGGTGACGCGGGCGCCGTCGGCGGCTTCCGTGACGGGCAGGATCTCGTGATGGGCGTCATAGAGCGTCGGGCGGATGAGGTCGTTCATCGCCCCGTCCACGATCAGGAAAGCTCTGTCGGTCCCCTGCTTTTCATAGATGACGGAGGAAACGAGGATGCCTGCATTGCCTGCAATCATGCGGCCCGGCTCGAACATCAGCGTGCAGCCCAGATGACCCACGGTCCGCTTCACCATCTCCGCATATTCGGACGGGTGCGGCGGCACGTCATTGGTGCCCCGGTAGGGGATGCCAAGCCCGCCGCCGAGATCGAGCCGCTTGATGTTGTGGCCAGCCGCGCGCAGCTTCTCCGCCATTTCGGCGACGCGGGTGAAGGCGGCTTCAAAGGGCGAAAGGTCGGTGAGCTGGCTGCCGATGTGAACATCGATGCCCGCGACCTCGATGCCGGGAAGCTTGGCGGCGGTATCATACACGTCTGGCGCGCGCTGCCAGGAAATGCCGAACTTGTTCTCCGCCTTGCCGGTCGCGATCTTTTCGTGGGTCTTGGCGTCCACATCCGGGTTGACGCGCAGTGCGACGGATGCGGTCTTGCCCATTTGGCTGGCAACGCTTGAGAGAAGCTCAAGCTCGGGCTCGGATTCCACATTGAATTGCAGAATGCCCGCTTCCAGCGCGAAGGCCATTTCCGCTGCCGTCTTGCCGACGCCGGAAAAGACGATCTTCTCCGCCGGAATGCCTGCCTTGAGGGCGCGGCGCAGTTCGCCTTGCGAGACGACATCGGCGCCCGAGCCTAAAGAGGCGAGGAGGCGCAGCACGGCCAGGTTGGAGTTTGCCTTTACCGAATAGCAGACAAGCGTGTCCGTGCCTTTGAAGGCATCGGCAAACACCTTGTAATGACGCTCCAGCGTGGCGCGGGAATAGCAATAGAAAGGCGTCCCCACTTCGCGCGCGATGTCGGCAATGGACACATCCTCCACATGGAGAGTGCCGTTCTTGTAGGTGAAGTGGTGCATGCGTCGGTTACTTTACTGCTGTTCCTGTGCGTCGCGCGGGGGCGGCGGTTCGAGCGGGCCTTTCTTGCCGCAGGCGGCAAGGCCGAAGGCGAAGACAAGCGCGAGGGTGAGCGCGGTCATGCGTTTCATGATTTCGTCTCCTGAATAAGCGCCTTTTGCCAGTAGGCCGCCATGGCGCGCACATTATCGGGAGCGGTGCCGCCAAAGCTGGTGCGGCTCTTCACCGAATTGTCGATGCCGAGAACGCCGTAAACTTCATCCGTGATGCGCGGCTCGACTTCCTGCATCTCGGCAAGGGTGAGGCCGTCGAGGTCGCAGCCCTTGGCTTCGGCTTTGGCCACCAGCGTGCCCGTGACGTGGTGGGCATCGCGGAAAGGCAGGCCGAGCGCGCGCACCAGCCAGTCGGCAAGATCCGTCGCGGTGGAAAAGCCCTTGGCGGCGGCTTCGCGCATGTTCGCTTCGTTGACCTCAAGGCGCGCGACCATGGCGGTCATGGCGGCGATGCAGAGGGAGAGCGCGTCCAGCGCGTCGAAGGCCGCTTCCTTGTCTTCCTGCATGTCCTTGGAATAGGCGAGCGGCAGGCCCTTCATCACGACGAGCAGCGTGGTCAGGCCGCCAATGACGCGGCCCGTCTTGGCGCGCACAAGTTCCGCCGCATCCGGGTTCTTCTTCTGCGGCATGATGGAGGAGCCGGTCGTCAGGCTGTCCGGCAGGCGCACGAAGTTGAAACCGGGCGTGACCCAGATCACCAGTTCCTCGGCCAGGCGCGAGAGATGGATGGCGGCAATGGCTGCCGCGCTCAAGGTCTCGAGCACGAAGTCGCGGTCGGAGACGGCATCGAGCGAGTTGCGGGTCGGCCCGTCAAAGCCGAGGGCCTCTGCCGTCATCTGCCGGTCGATCAGAAAGGACGTGCCGGCCAGCGCTGCGGAGCCCAGCGGGCTTTCATTGAGGCGTTTTCTGGCATCGGCAAACCGGCCCCGATCGCGCGCCGTCATTTCCACATAGGCCAGGCAATGATGGCCAAAGGTGACGGGCTGGGCGGTCTGCAAATGCGTGAAGCCGGGCATCACCGTTTCTGCGTGCGCATCGGCCTTGGCAAGCAGCGCTTCCTGCAGGGCGCGCAGCTGCGTGTCCAGATGGTCTACCGTGTCACGCATATAGAGCTTGAAGTCGGTTGCCACCTGGTCGTTGCGCGAGCGGGCGGTGTGGAGGCGGCCTGCGGGTTCGCCGATATTTTCCTTCAGCCGGGCTTCGATATTCATGTGAATATCTTCAAGCGCGCGGGAGAACTCGAAGCTGCCGGCTTCGATCTCCCCTTCGATGGCTTCCAGCCCCGCGACAATTTGGTCCGCGTCGGCGCTTGCAATAATGCCCTGTTTGGCGAGCATACGGGCATGCGCCTTCGACCCCCTGATGTCCTGGGGCGCGAAGCGCTTGTCGAAGCCGACGGAGGCGTTGATCTCCTCCATGATCGCGTCGGGGCTCTCGCCGAAACGGCCGCCCCACATCTTGTTGCTCATTCATCCACTCCGGCCGGGACCCCGTGCCGGGCCTCAGGAGGAAACATCATGACCCGGTCCAAACTCGCTTTGCCGCTTGGGGCGCTCGTTCTGGCCGGACTGGTTGCTTTGGGGCTGATATACGCGATAGGCCCCTTTGGGCGCAATGCGGAAGGGGAAAACGGTGCCTCTGGCCCGCTCGCCCCCTATGCGCAGGGCGAAATGGCGAAATTCGTGAGTTTCGCCGAGCCGCAGGCGCTGCCCGCCGTGTCTTTCTTTAACGGGCAGGGCGAAGAGATAAGCCTCGATGCCTTCAAAGGTAAAGTGGTGCTGCTCAATCTCTGGGCCACCTGGTGCGCGCCCTGCCGTCATGAGATGCCGGCGCTGGACGGGTTGCAGGCGGCGCTGGGCGGTGAGGATTTCGAAGTGGTGGCGCTCAGTGTGGATGCGGGCGATCCGAACAAGCCCCGGGTCTTTTATGAGGAAGTCGGGATCGAGAATCTGGCGCTTTATCAGGACACCAGGGCCCGGGCGCATGTGACGCTGGGGGCCTTCGGTCTGCCCACGACGCTGCTGCTGGACCGGGAGGGACGGATGACCGGCAAGCTGGTGGGACCTGCTGAATGGGCCTCGGAGGAGGCGCAGGCGCTTATCAAAGCGGCGCTTGAGGACGGCGGGGCCTAATCCGTCAGTCGGACCAGCACTCCCAATATCTGTTCGATGCTGCCGGGCTCGCTGCCCGAGAGGGGCAGGGCGGCCACATGCACCTTGGCGTAGTCCTTCTCATGCGGCGTCATGCGCGTGCGCAGAAACAGGGGTTCCTTGTCCTGCAGGACACGCTGCACCACGCGCCGCCATCTCTCCTGGGTCATGCGGGCCAGATTTTCCGGGCGGTTCCGGCCGAGGCCTGCGCTGCGGGCGCCGGTGCGGTCTTCTCCTGTCCAGAAGGCGACTTCGGAGCCGTAGAGCCGGATGCGGAAATCTCCGTCTTCCTTCAATTCGTCGAGGATGACGATATGCGGCAGCAATTTGGGAATTTCGATGGGGTCGATGGCGCGGCGCGGCGGAATGAGGCCGCCTTCTCGTTTCGACAGCCAATAGGCGAAGATTTCTGCCGTCAGCGGATGTGACGGCTTTTCAGCCCATTGCAAACCGGCAGGTGTCTCTTCGACAGGACCTGTCGTCAAATCGTCCTCCATCCTCCATCACATAGGATGGTTTGTTTTATGGACTTGGGCAAGCGCTGCGGGACGGGAAGCGCTCAGAAAAAGAGGCGCGGGGGCGGCAGGAGATCGTCTGCATCCTTTGCCAAGGCGGTCATGATGCTCAGCACCTGTTTTGGCTCTTCTCCGGTGCCGCCGGACAGAGGAAATCCGGCGGCATGGATAATCATGAAATCGCGCCCGATATTGTTCATCGGCGCTTTCATGAAGGCTGGCCTTTTTTCATGCACGGAAAGCTGGAACGAGGTGAGCCAGCGGGAGCGGATGTTGCGGGCTGTCTGGTCGGTGCGCTGGCATTCGATTTCGGATAAGCGCATGCCGGTTCTGTCTTCCCCTACAAGCTCGCTCAACTCGGAGCCGAAGACGCGGATATATCCGTCTTCGCCCTCATTGAGAACATCGAAGAGAATGAGATAGGGCATGAGGGAAGGAATGTCGGTCGGCTTTATGTCACTGCGTGCGGGCATGGCGCGCGAAGGCCCGCGCTTTTCTTCCCAGTAATCGAGCAAGAGCGCGACTTGCGGATGCTGCGGCTCGGCCAGGCGCGTGAAGCCCGCGCCTTCGTTTGCGGCGTTGTCATGCTCAAGCGATGCCTGGCTCGTACGGAACCAACGCATGGCGGCCTCCTCCTTAAAATCCGGTTCCCCCTGGATGGCCACCTTCAACTCTGCGCTCAAGGGTCTAAACCAAAGTTTAAAAAATAGGCAGAATGGGAATCATGACGGACGGATAATGGCCATTATCTGCGAAAGCGGCGCTGCGTTTCCGTTCTGCCGCTCGCTGACGAGGGGGAAAGCGCCGATATGGAGGCGGATGAAGGACTGCTCGTCGCTGATGATACGTGTCGTAGCAAAGACAGGTGCGCTTGTTTCCAGTGTGCGCGCAAGAACGGTTGTCCATTTCTCGCGCACCGCCTCCTGCATGCCGTCATATCGTTTGCGGCCGATATCCTTGAACTGGGTGCCGGTGCGGTCTTCACCAAAAAGCTCGACAAGGCCCGTGCCGAAAAGGCGGATGCGGCCCTGACCTGCGGGCGGCAACTCATCCACGAGCAGGATGAAGGGAAGAAGGCGCGGGATCTTGACGGGGTCTATGTCCGCACGGCGCGGTATGGGCTTGTCTGCGCGGATGCTGTTCCAATAATCAAAAAGCGCCGCCACATCCTCATGGTCCGGTTTATCCAGCAGCACTATGTTGATGCGGTCCGCATCATTCTCGATATTGCCGATGCGCATTTCCATCAGCACTCCGGCGAATCCTCATCCCTTTTGAGAGTCTCTCACCAAAAGGCCGGATACGGAAGAAAAAAGGCTCCCCGGTGGAGAGCCTTTCTCGTTCGCGTTCTGCGATGGGGTAATCGTGACATTTCCGTGTAAGGAAAAAGAACCCGGCTTAGCGTGTGGGAACGGGATGTTCGCCCCGGTAATCATAGAAACCGCGATTGGCCTTGCGGCCGAGCCAGCCAGCTTCGACATATTTCACCAGGAGCGGGCAAGGACGGTATTTGGAATCCGCCAGCCCGTCATACAGCACCTGCATGATGGAAAGGCAGGTGTCGAGGCCGATGAAATCTGCTAGCTGCAGCGGGCCCATCGGGTGGTTTGCGCCGAGGCGCATGGCCTTGTCGATGTCTTCCACCGTGCCGACGCCTTCATAAAGCGCATAGACCGCTTCATTGATCATGGGCAGGAGAATGCGGTTCACGATGAAGGCGGGAAAATCTTCCGCGCGCGTCCATTGCTTGCCGAGCTGTTCGGCAAAGCCGCGGATGGTCTGGAATGTGTCGTCCGATGTAGCGATGCCGCGCACCAACTCCACCAGTTCCATGACAGGCACGGGGTTCATGAAGTGAAGCCCCATGAATTTTTCCGGCCGGTCTGTGGAGGCCGCCAGGCGCGTGATGGAGATGGAAGAGGTATTGGTGCAGATCAGGGCTTCGGCGGAAAGCTGCGGACATATATCAGCGAAGATCTTGCGTTTGACCTCTTCATTTTCCGTCGCCGCTTCGATGGCAAGGCCGACGCCTTCGAGATGGTCGTAATTGTCCTGCGGGGTGATGCGGTCGAGCGCTGCTTCACGCTCTTCTTCCTTGATGCGGCCGCTCGTGATCTGCCGGTTCATGTTGCCGGTGATTGTGGCGATGCCGGCTTCCGCGCGGTCCATCGACACATCGATGAGCTGCACTTTATAGCCTGAAAGCGCACAGACATGGGCGATGCCGCTGCCCATCTGTCCGGCCCCGATCACTGCGATTTCGTTCAAAGTCATTCCCAGCACCTCATACCCAAACTTTTGCGCCACCTTAAGCGCTCAGCCTACACGAAAAAGGCGCCGCCGGACATCCGGCAGCGCCTTTGCTGTTCTCTTGAGCTATGCTCAGCCTTAGAGGCCGATCTTGCCCAGTTCTTCTTCAAGCTCCGGCACTGCCTTGAACAGGTCAGCCACCAGGCCGTAATCGGCGACCTGGAAGATCGGCGCTTCTTCGTCCTTGTTGATGGCAACGATGACCTTGGAGTCCTTCATGCCAGCAAGGTGCTGAATGGCGCCGGAAATGCCGACAGCGATGTAAAGCTCGGGCGCAACGACCTTGCCGGTCTGGCCGACCTGATAGTCGTTCGGCACGAAGCCCGCATCCACAGCAGCGCGGGAGGCGCCGACAGCCGCGCCGAGCTTGTCGGCGATCTTGTCGAGCATGTGGAAGTTGTCGCCGGACTGCATGCCGCGGCCGCCCGATACGATGATCTTGGCGGAGGTCAGCTCCGGACGGTCCGACTTGGTGAGCTCTTCATTCACGAATTCGGAAAGGCCGGGGTTTTCGGCTGCAGCAGCGTTTTCGACGGAAGCCGAACCGCCTTCTTCCGCCGCCTTGAAGGCGGTGGTGCGGACGGTGATGACTTTCTTCGCGTCGTTCGACTTCACGGTCTGGAGCGCGTTGCCCGCATAGATCGGACGCTCGAAGGTGTCGGCAGAGACGACGCCGGTGATGTCCGAAATCTGCATCACGTCGAGCAGGGCTGCGACGCGGGGCATGATGTTCTTGCCGACGGTCGTGGCCGGAGCAACGATCGCGTCATAGGACCCGGCGAGGCTGACGATCAGCGCGGCGGCCGGTTCTGCAAGGTTGTGGCCATACTGCGCGTCATCGGCAACGAGGACTTTCGCCACACCGTTGAGCTTGGCGGCTGCTTCGCCAACAGCGGCGCAGCCTTCGCCAGCGACGAGGATATGCACGTCGCCGCCCAGTTCTTTCGCAGCCGTCAGAGCTTTCGCGGTGGCGTCGCCCAGGGCCTGGTTGTTGTGGTCTGCAATGAGAAGGGTTGTCATCCGATCACTCCCGCTTCCTTGAGCTTCGACACGAGTTCGCCAACCGATTCGACCTTGATGCCGGCTTCACGCTGTGGCGGTTCGGTGACTTTCTGCACTTCGAGGCGCGGCGCGATATCGACGCCGTAGTCGCCCGGCTCTTTCGCATCGATCGGCTTCTTCTTCGCCTTCATGATATTCGGCAGAGAAGCGTAGCGCGGCTCGTTGAGGCGCAGGTCGGAAGTGACCACAGCCGGCATGTTGATCTTGATGGTCTGCAGGCCGCCATCGATTTCGCGCGTGACGCTCAGTTTGCCGTCAGCAGGCTCGATCTTGGAAGCGAAGGTACCCTGCGGCCAGCCCAGAAGCGCGGCCAGCATCTGGCCCGTCTGGTTGCAATCATCGTCGATTGCCTGCTTGCCGACGATCACGAGATCGGGCTTTTCTTCTTCTGCAACCGCTTTGAGCAGTTTCGCTACAGCGAGCGGCTCAACGGTTTCATCCGTCTTGATGAGGATGCCGCGGTCCGCGCCCATTGCGAGGGCGGTGCGGATGGTTTCCTGGGCCTGTTGCGGGCCTACGGAAACGACCACCACTTCCGTGGCGGTGCCGGCTTCCTTCAGGCGCACGGCTTCTTCGACGGAGATTTCGTCGAAGGGGTTCATGGACATTTTTACGTTCGCGAGTTCGACGCCGCTCTGATCCGATTTCACCCGGATCTTCACGTTGTAGTCGACCACCCGCTTCACGGGAACGAGGACTTTCATTGAGCTGAACTCCTGCGCGTTGCCAGACGCTGGTCTCGGGGTTGCCGTTTCACGATCAGCGGCGAGGGCGTGACGCTCTAAGAGGCTCTTGCCTTGCCATCAATCGAGGGAAACTGCGACGAAACGGAGTAAAAGACATACTCCGCTGTTGCGGTGCGGCAACCTAGTCCGGCCATCCCTCCCTGTCAATCGAAGGGGGATTGCGGGTTTTGCCGCTTCTGCGGGGCGATTTGACGCGGCGGGACGGATTATTTTCCGCACTGGCCATGTGGTTTTAGCGATTTGCGCCCGGCGTCCAGAGAATGTCGCCGCGGCCTTCGTCATTGGCATGGCGGGCGGCCACGAAGAAGAAATCCGAGAGGCGGTTCATGTATTTGATGGGCGCATCGCCCACGCCTTCCGGGGCTCGCTCCTTCAGCGCGACCATCAGCCGCTCGGCGCGGCGTGAGACGGTGCGGGCGTGATGCAGATGGGCGGCAAGGGGTGTGCCGCCGGGCAGAATGAAGGAGCGCAGCGGCTCCAGGTCCTTGTTCAGGGAATCGATTTCCTGCTCGAGCCGCGTGACCTGCGCCTCGGTGATGCGCAGCGGGTCATAGCCTTCCATCTCTTTGGGCAGGGGCTCGTTTTCGGGAATGCAGAGATCCGCGCCGAGATCGAAGAGATCGTTCTGGATGCGCTCCAGCATGGCATGGAGGTCGGGCCGGTCCCCTGTGTGAAGGCGGGCGAGGCCGACCACCGAGTTCAGCTCATCGGAGGTGCCATAGGTCTCGATGCGCAGATCATGTTTGGGCAGGCGCGCGCCGGTGCCGAGCGCGGTTGTGCCGGCATCGCCGGTGCGGGTGTAGATCTTGTTCAAAACGACCATGGCGGGTTCTTTCTTACGGGCTTACGGGATTTCGTCTTTCGCGGATGATACAGGCTTCGCGCGAAATGGAAAATGCGGGCGCCTTGACGGCAGGGAGCGCGCGGGCAAGACTGAGCGCGGCTTGGTCGATGCCTCCATTGTCCGCGGAAAGGGCTGCGCCCGCGACCAGATGACGAGATTCCGTTTCACGGTTTCCTTTTCAGTCTGATCCGGCGGACACGGACCTGATGAAGAGGAACCGGCCATGACCGATCTTCCCCGCTCCCCTGCGGACAATCCTTTTAGGCTCAATCTCGACCAGCAGAAGAAACGTGCAAAAGAACTTCTGCGTCTTTTTGCAGAAGGCGATGAAGGCGCGCGCCAGCGTGTGTTTTCAAAGCTCGGCGCGGCGGAGGCCCGCCCTCTCAAACTTGCCGATTCCCAGTTCGTCATTGCGCGCGAGCTTGGGCTTTCAAGCTGGCCGAAACTGAAAGCGCATATCGGTGAGATGGAGGCGGCGCGGGACGGGCTGGCAAAGACGGTCCCGCTCGATCAGGATATGCCCACGCTGCACATCCGCTGCGGGAATGACATTGCGCAGGTGTTGCCGCTGGCGGGGCTTCACGGTGACTTTCTGGAAGTTTCCGACCCTCTTGTGATGGGGCCGGTGACGGAAGGGCCGGACTGGCTGGAGCGGCGTGCCGATTTTCTTGAAGCAGCATTCGGCAAGTTCAATCCCGGCAGCGGCGAGAAACTGCGCCATGCGGATGAAAAGCTGCGAAAGGCGGCGCAGTCTCATGAACGTGTGGTGCTCTGGTTCGAGCATGACAGTTATGACCAGCTTCTTCTGATCTATGTGCTCAGTGTGCTTGCTGAAGAGGGACTGCCAGCGCGGCTTGAGCTTGCCACGGCCGGGCATTTTCCCGGCACGCATCCTTTCTGGGGGTTGGGGCAGTTGCCGCCCGAGGCGCTGCGCCTTCTCTGGCAAAGGCGGGCAGAGGTGACGCCTGCGCAGCTTGCCTGCGCGCGCGAGGTCTGGCGCGCGCTGCGCGTGTCATCGCCTGACGCGCTTTCGGGGATTGCCGGGCAGGAAGATTTGCCGCTTCCTTTCCTGGCGCGGGCTCTGCGGCGGCATCTTGCCGAATTGCCGGGGACGGGCGACGGGCTTTCCCTGACGCAACGTTTTGCGCTGGAGAGTCTTTCGGAGGGCGTGATGACAGCAGGGCAGGTTTTCCGCACGCTCATGCTGGAGCGTGAGCCCTTGCCCTGGCTTGGCGATCTCATGTTCTGGGTGATCCTGAAAGAAATGGCGGCAGCAGGCGAGCCGCCGCTCCGTCTTTCTTTCGATCATGAAGAAGAGTGGCCGCATGCGCAGGCAGAACTGACAGAGGCCGGGCACGAGCTGCTTGCGGGCAAGCGGGATTATCTTGATATGGCGCCGCCCCGCCGTTGGGTGGGCGGTACGGAGATCGATCCGTCGCGCCCTGCCTGGCGGTGGGACGCGGCGCTTGGCCGCGTCCGCTCCGGCTGAGGCATCATACTTTCGCGAAGGGCAGCATGCGTTTCAGCACCACGTCTTTTCTGATGAAGTGGTGATAGAGGGCTGCCGGAATGTGGAGCGCCAGAAGCGCGATGAGGATCATCGCGTTGATGGCGTGGGCCGTGTGGAAGAGTCCGAAGAGGGTTTCATTCTCTTCGATCTGCAGCGGGCCAAGGCCGAAGGGGCTCACGGGGAAGCCTGCGAAGAGTGACTGGCCGGTGCCCCAGATGGGCTGAAGGAAGAGAAAGAGATAAAGACTGTGATGCACGGCTTTCGATGTGATGACCTGCCAGCGCGGCAAGTCCTCCGGCAGAGCGGGGGCTGGGTGCGTCAGGCGCCACAGAAGCCGCGCGGTCATGAGTATGAGCACGCTCACACCAAGGCTTGAGTGAATGACGAGTGTGTCGATGCGTTCCTGTTCGGGCAGATCGCCCAGCGTCCAGCCAAAGATCAGCATGACAAGAACGAACAAGGCGATGATCCAGTGCAGCGCTTTCGCTGTCCCGGTATAGGCTTTCGTTTGCGCGGACATGGTCTCCCCCCGCTATGTGGTCCTCGCCGCAATGATGCGGCTCTGCGGAAAGGGGCGCAAGTGCTGCGCAGGGGGCGCCCGGCCATAAAAAACGGGGCCGAAGCCCCGTTTCGCGCGGTCCCTCGGGCGGGACGTTTAGAACCTGTAGCCGTAGCGCATCCCGACATTGGTGATGCCTTCGTTCAGGTCGCAAAGGCCCGCATTCGAGAAGTGCTCCACGGTGAGCATGAGGCGGTGGCCCTGGCCCATCATGTAGCCGAGAGAGCCGGCTTCATGAAAAGCCCAGGCGCAGCCCATTTCGTTTTCCGTGCTGGAGTCGCCGGTTTCGCCATTGTGAAGGGCCGCGCCGAGCGCGCCTTCGACGAAGAGCGGACCCCAGAAGTTCCAGTCCCAGGAAAGGCCGGTATAGGCGAAGCTCGCCGAGCCGCTTTTGGTGGCGGCGGTTACGCCGAGGTGGGGGCGCGGGGCGCCGGCCCAGTCCAGCCAGTCCGGGCTGTCGAACAGGAGTTCGCCATTGATGTCGAGGCCGTCTTCCTTCACCTCGTCGCGGAAGAGCGAGGCTTCATGGTCCATGGCGCCGATGCGCACTTCGCTCAGAATGCTGTCATCCGCCCGCGCCGGGGTGGCTGCGGAGAAAAGATATGCCGACAGAAAACCAAACGCTGCGGCGGAGAGAATGTATTTAACTGGCTTCACAAAAGCCCCCTGATTTCATTTCCGTATGCTGTGCCAGCCCCAGTTTCGGCACCACAACTGTCACTCTGCCAAGAAGAGGCAGGTTTCGTAAGACGGTAAATAATCGAAAGCAGGTTGATTTGGGGTATTCCGTAACGGCGCGGCTTGAGATTTCCTGCCCCCGTTGCGCAATTGCATCAGCTTTAGCGGCCTGCGAAGTAAAACGCGGCCATGATGATGAGAATGGCGGCGAATTGAAGCAAGACACGCCAGCGCATCAAGGTTTGCGAACGGGAGGCGGAGCCGCCGCGCATCATGTTCCAAAGACCGGCCAGCAAGACGGCCAGGACCGCAAAGAGCGCAATGGGGATGATGTAATCGAAGATATTTGCCATGGATTTGGTGTAACGGGCGGGGCGCCGCTCTTCCAGCACTTTATTGCCGCAGGGCTTCGCTGTTCCCGTCCTCCTTTTGTGTTTCCGCCAGCGCAGATGCGGGCCGGGTGGCGGCGGTAAAGCTATTGATCTCGTCCATCACGGGGCCGGGATGAAAAATGAAGGCGCGGCCATGAGCGCCCCAGCGGCCGGCGCGCTGCATTTCCGCATGATCCGGGGCGACGGCAGGTGCAAGCCAGAGTTTCACACGCTTGTTCCGCCGGGCAAGTTCTTCGGCAAAGGGCGCGCGGGTAACGGGATCCGCTACATCCTGAATGAGCAGGATGGGCAGATCGAGTTTGGCGGCGGTCTCGAGCGCGCGGATCTCATTGCCCGGCAGGCCGAAGAAGGTTTGCGCGCTCCAGATACTGGGTCCGAGCAGGTTTTCGGGCAGACCCGTCACCGCATGGCTGCCATGAAGCGCCGTGCTGTCATTGTCGAGCAGGGGGTCGAGCAGGATCATCCCGTCCAGTTGCATGCCCTCCTTTGCTGCGTGAATGAGCGTTGCCCCGCCCATGGAAATGCCGAGCGCATAAAGCGGCTTGCCGGGCAGGCGGGCGCGCAGTTCCGCCAGCGCGGCGCGCGCATCTTCTTTTTCCGCAAGGCCGAGATGCAGCTTGCCCGTGCCGTCACCGTCTGACTGGCCGTGATTGCGCAAATCGATGGCGAGAATGGCAAAGCCTGCCTCATGCAGGGCCTTATAGAGGGCGGGCCCGCCAGAATGCTGGAGCTGCCGGTTGCCGCCTGCGCCATGCACCACAAGAAGACCGGCTTCCGCTTCTTCTGCGGGAATCCACCAGCCGCGCAGCGCAATGTCCATGTCGGCGGGCGTCACCACTGCTTCTTCGTAGGCCAGACCCGCGGCAAGGGGCGTTTCGGTGATGGGACTGCGGTTGGCGTTGCCAAGCTGGGAGGGCAGATAGGCGAGAAAGAACCCGGCAAAGGCGAGCGCGCCCAGAACGATCAGGCCGGACAGTCCGTAAAGCAGTTTGCGCATGTCTCTCCCCCTCAAGCTCCAGGCAGCTTAAGGGCAGAGCGGCGCGTTTGAACAGGGCCGATTGTGCGGCGGTTTCAGTTCACCCCGTCCAGCAGGCGGCGGGCGATGACCTGGGCCTGAATCTCGCCGGCGCCCTCGAAAATGTTGAGGATGCGGGCGTCGCAGAGCACGCGGCTGATCTGATATTCAAGCGCGAAGCCGTTGCCGCCATGGATCTGCAGCGCATTGTCGGCGGCGGCCCAGGCGACGCGGGCGCCGAGAAGTTTGGCCATGCCGGCTTCCAGGTCGCAGCGCCGGCCCTGGTCCTTCTCACGGGCGGCGAAGTAAGTGAGCTGGCGGGCAATGAGGATTTCCGCCGCCATCATGACCAGCTTGCCGGAGACGCGCGGGAAGTTGAAAATGGGCTGACCGAATTGCTGGCGGTCCTGCGCATATTGCAGGCCGATTTCAAGCGCGGACTGGGCAACGCCCACGGCGCGGGCGGCGGTTTGGATGCGCGCGCTTTCGAATGTCACCATGAGCTGCTTGAAGCCCTGGCCTTCCGCGCCGCCGAGCAGGTTGTCCGCCTTCACCTCGAAATCATCAAAGCCGATCTCGAATTCCTTCATGCCGCGGTAACCGAGCACTTCGATCTCGCCGCCGGTCATGCCGTTGGCCGGGAAGGGCTCCTTGTCGTCCCCGCGCGGCTTTTCGGCAAGGAACATGGAAAGTCCCTTATAGCCCGGCTCGTCATTCGTCCGAACAAGGAGGGTCATCACATCCGCGCGGGCGGCATGGGTGATCCAGGTCTTGTTGCCGGTGATCTTGTAGGTCTCGCCGTCTTTCTTCCCGCGTGTGCGCAGGCTCGCGAGGTCGGAACCGGTATTGGGTTCGGTGAAGACGGCGGTGGGCAGAATTTCGCCGCTCGCGATCTTGGGCAGCCAGTGGTCTTTTTGCTCGTCCGTGCCGCCGCCCAGAATGAGCTCGGCGGCGATTTCGGAGCGGGTGCCCAAGGAGCCGACGCCGATATAGCCGCGGGACAGTTCTTCGGAGACGACGCACATGCTTTCCTTGCCGAGGCCGAGCCCGCCGAATTCTTCCGGGATGGTGAGGCCGAAAACGCCAAGCTCCGACATTTCGGAGACGACATCCAAGGGGATGTAGTCGTTTTTTAGATGCCAGTCATGGGCGTGAGGCACGACTTTTTCATCCGCAAAGCGGCGCATCTGATCGCGGATCTGGGTCAGCGTTTCATCGAGCCCGGCATCGCCGAAGCTGGCCGCGCCTGCTTGCTCGCTTATCAGCTCCGCTACGCGGGCGCGGGCGGCGGTGGTGTTGCCGCCGGTTGCAAGCGCACGCACGGCGTCGGTGTGGAAGGCTGCGTGGTCCGCATCCGAAACATGCAGGTCGTGCGGGCGCACGATCTCGGCCTGGTTCATCTGAATGCCGCCTGAAAGCTGGTTCAGATATTCCCCGGCGCCGATCTGCACCAGAAGGTGCTCCATCTCGCCGAAGCGGCCTTCTCCGGTCATGCGCGCCTGATAGGCTTTGAGCTGGCGCAGCGCCTCCACATAGGTCGCCATCCAGGCGAGGCCGTGAACGGCGACTTGTTCTTCATCGAGCCTTTTGCGGTCCGCCTTGCCGTCTTTCGCCACCAGATCGAAGACGCCCTTGCGCGCGGCGGCGAAGAGCTTTTCCGCCGCTTCCGCGGCGCCTTCAAGCAGCGTGTCGAGATTGGGCAGGGTGGCGGTCATGGCGCAGGCTCCGGTGTGCAGGTGCGTGAATGCTCTCGTCGCGGGGTATATATCGCGGGCAGGGCCGGGCGGCAAATCGGGGTGACGCCGGGGATCAGGTGGGGTCCGGCACGTCGGCGGGGCGCACATCCTCTTCCGCCATGATCCCGCGGGCTCTTGCGCGGTCTTCGCCGTCCGCTTCCGGGGCCTCGCCATTTTCGCCGGGGGCCGCATTCAGCACCAGATCCACGAGAATCGGAAAATGGTCGGAACCTATGTGCTCCAGCCGTTTCAGCCCGGCCAGGCGGAAATGATCGCTGTGGAAAATATGGTCGAGCGGCCAGCGCAGCAGCGGATAGTCCGCCGGAAAGGTGGAAAAGGGCGCGCGGCCGATGCGCGGGTCTAGCAGGCCCGAGATCTTGCGGAAGAGATGCGTGGTCGGCGACCAGGCGACATCGTTGAGATCACCCGTGACGATGACGGGGTCTTCCTCCTCCGCCACGGCCTTGGCGACGACGATGAGTTCGGCGTCGCGCTCTTTCGAGTGTTCGTTTTCCGTCGGGCTGGGCGGGGCGGGGTGGAGCGCGTGAAGGCGCACGGCCCGGCCGTTCCTCAGGCGCAGGCAGGCATGCATGGAAGGGACATGTGCTTCCACCAGAAATTCGATTTCCGCCTTTTCAAGCGGGAGCTTTGAATAGATGTGCATGCCGTAGAGATTGTCCAACGGGCATTTCAGCGTGTGCGGATAGGCCTCTTCCAGCGTGTCGAGCCTTTCCTGCCACCAGTGATCGGTTTCCAGCGTGATGACAATATCCGGGGTCTCGCGGGCAATGGCGGCAAGCAGTTTTGAGGCGTCCCGGTTGGTGCCGAGCACATTGGAGACGAGCAGGCGCAAGCGGGCCTCCTGCGGCGGATCGGCGGCGGCGTTCACGACTTCTTTGGGGTGAAGGGGCGTGTAGGGCCAGATGCGCCAGAGCTGCCAGAGAAGGCAGAAGAACAGCGCCATCACGTCAATCAGGAAGAGCCGCGGGCTTTCCGGCGGGAAGATGAAATGCGCGGCGATGAGCAGCGCGGTCCAGCAGGCGGTTTGCGCCACCGGAAAATCAAGCCCTCTGATCCACCAGGCGGTGTGACGGCTCAGCGGGGCGAGGGCGGCAAGCACGGTGAGCAAGGTGGCAAGAGCGAGAACGGTGTCCATGAGCATGCGCTGTTATTCAGGAAGCGTTGTCCAAGTATAAACGCGCGGGCGCGGTTTCGGTGCCCTGCGTCCGGGTTTCAGGGGTTGCCGCGGCACAAAAGCAGCAGACAGGCGTTCATTCCCCGTTCAGACCGGCCGCGTCAGCCTTGAGCGCATGGCCGGAAGAAGGAGAATAATCATGAAACCGCTTCTTCACACGTTTGTTTTTGTCGCCGCCCTGAGCCTTGGGGCCGCCGGTGCCTATGCGGACCCGCCTGCCCATGCGGGCAAGGGCGGTAAGAAAGGCGGCGATCATTCAACCACCGATATCAGCATTCATGCGGATATCCGTTTCGGCGTGGATGAAACACGGCTGATCCGGGATTATTTCGGCACGCACCGCATGGAGCCGCAATCCCTGCCGCCGGGCATCGCGAAAAATCTGGCGCGCGGCAAACCGCTGCCGCCCGGCATTGCCAAGCGCTATCTGCCTGGCGATCTGCGCGGGCGGCTGCCTCACTATGATGGCTATGAGCGGCTGATCGTGGGAGATGACGTGCTGCTGATCGCCGCGGCAACGGGCATCATCGTCGATATTCTGGAAGATGCTCTTTAGGCTTTAACGCTGCGTCATTTGAGGGTTTGGCGGGCGGGGTCTGCTATGCTATGGGCACGCGACCCTGACCCAGCCGGAGAGCCCGATGGCCGAGACCCCGTTTCAGCATGATAAAGACCGTCCCTGGATTTTCCGCACCTATGCGGGCCATTCCACGGCGAAGGCCTCGAACGCGCTTTACCGGGAAAATCTGGCGCGGGGGCAGACCGGGCTTTCCGTCGCCTTCGATCTGCCCACCCAGACCGGTTATGACAGCGACCATGTGCTGGCGAAGGGCGAGGTCGGCAAGGTGGGCGTGCCCGTGGCCCATATCGGCGACATGCGCGCGCTGTTCGATCAGATCCCGCTCGAGCAGATGAACACCTCCATGACGATCAATGCGACGGCGGCCTGGCTGCTGGCGCTTTATGTTGCTGTGGCGGATGAGCAGGGCGCGGACCGGGCAAAGCTCACCGGCACGGTGCAGAACGACATCATCAAGGAATATCTTTCGCGCGGCACTTATGTCTTTGCGCCGAAACCTTCCATGCGGCTCATCACCGATGTGATCTCCTGGACCTACCGGGACGTGCCTAAATGGAATCCCACCAATGTCTGCTCCTACCACCTGCAAGAGGCAGGCGCGACGCCCACGCAGGAGCTTGCCTTTGCGCTCGCAACCGCCATTGCCGTGCTGGATGGGGTGAAGGCTGGCGGCCAGGTGCCGGAGGATGAGTTCGCCACCGTGGTCGGGCGGATCAGCTTCTTCGTCAATGCGGGTGTGCGCTTCGTGACCGAAATCGCGAAGATGCGCGCGTTCACCGAGCTTTGGGATGAGATATGCCGGGAGCGTTACGGCGTTGAAGATGAAAAGCTGCGCCGCTTCCGCTACGGGGTGCAGGTCAATTCGCTGGGGCTGACAGAGCAGCAGCCGGAAAACAATGTTTACCGCATTTTGATCGAGATGCTGGCGGTGACGCTTTCCAAGGGCGCGCGGGCGCGGGCCGTGCAGCTTCCCGCCTGGAACGAGGCGCTTGGCCTGCCGCGCCCCTGGGATCAGCAATGGTCGCTGCGCGCGCAGCAGATCCTCGCCTTCGAGACGGACCTTCTTGAGTATGAAGATATTTTCGATGGCTCGCATGTCATGGAAAAGAAAGTCCGTGAGCTGAAAGAAGCGGCGCTTGAAGAGCTGTGGCTGATCGAGGAAATGGGCGGTGCGGTGGCCGCCATTGAAAGCGCTTACATGAAAGAGCAGCTTGTCCGCTCCAATGCGGAGCGGCTGGAGGCCATCGAGCGCGGCAATCTTTCCGTTGTCGGCGTCAACAAATATGTGGAGACGGCGATCTCTCCGCTCACCGCCGGGGAAGGCGCGATCCTGACGGTTGAGGCAGGCGTCGAGGCCGAGCAGGTGGCAGCGCTCGAAGCCTGGCGCGCGGCGCGGGATGATGGTGCGGTCAAAGCGGCGCTGGAAGATCTGCGCGCAGCGGCCAAGGAAGGCCGCAACATCATGGAGCCGTCCATCACTTGCGCGAAAGCGGGCGTCACCACGGGCGAGTGGGGCGATGTGCTGCGGTCCGTCTTCGGCGAATACCGCGCGCCAACGGGTGTTTCAAGCGCGGCGCGCAATGACGCGGACGGGCTTGAGGATCTGCGCGCCGCCGTCGATGCGGTGTCGGTGAAGCTCGGGCGGCGGCTTAAATTTCTCGTCGGCAAGCCGGGCCTCGACGGGCATTCCAATGGCGCGGAGCAGATTGCCGTGCGCGCGCGCGATGCGGGCATGGACATAGTCTATGACGGCATCCGCCTGACGCCGGAGCAGATTGTTTCTTCCGCACAAGACGGCGATGTGCATGTGGTCGGACTTTCCATCCTCTCCGGCTCGCATGTGCCGCTGGTGGAAGATGTGATGAAGCGGCTTGGCGATGCGGGGCTTTCCCACATTCCCGTCATCGTCGGCGGCATCATTCCCCGCGAAGATGAAGACACGTTGCGCCAAGCCGGCGTTGCCGCCATCTACACGCCGAAGGATTTCGACCTCAACCGCATCATGCATGACGTGGTGACCCTGGTGGACCCGGACGACAAGGCGGCGTGATTTTATCTTAAAATATATATTGTATTATGTGGTGACCTTCCCCATCATGAAGACGGGCTTTCGTTTTCTGGGGGATTTCATGGCTCTTTCAATCCGTCACGCGGCCTGTCTGATTATGGCGGGCGCTCTTCTTGCGGGCTGCGCCTCGCACCGCGCTTATACCTATGCTGACAGAACGGCGGCGGGGAATGCGGCTGCGGACGCTAAATACCCGACGCGCACGCAAGTTCATAATATCATTCTGACAGAAGGCGATATTACCGACCGGGATTATGTGGTGCTGGGCGACATAACGGCGAATGTCGCGAAGAACACGCTTTTTGACCCCGACCCGACTCGGGAAATGATCGACAAGGAACTCAAGAAGCAAGCATCCGCGATGGGCGCGGATGCGGTCATTCTTGTGCGTTATGGGTCTGTCGGTGTGACGCTGATGAGTTGGGGCGAACTTGACGGCAAGGGGCGGGCCGTTGCTTTCAAAGCCGACAATGAAGGCTAGAGCAGTCCCTTTTCTGGCCGGGGGCGTTTTGCTTTGTACGCTTGCAGGATGCGTCCGGTCGGCGCCTGATCTGCCTGCCATCGCGGCTGCGCCCGTGACCAAGGCTTCAATAGCGGAGAAAGAGCGGCTGGCAAAGTGCGGCGCTCTTGCTGACGCGTTGAATGGCAACAAGGCTGAGGCGGTTGGCCTCGACAGTGAGATCAAGAGCAACCGGGGTCAGAATCAGACGTTGGGCTATCTTGCGGCGGCAGCCTGGCCGCTGACGCCATTGCTGCTGGCAACTGAAGGGGACTACAAAGAAAAGGACAGGCTCGACGCGCTTCAAGCAGAGCGAGACCGGATTTATGCGGAACAGCGCCAGTATCGCTGTCCAAGTTCGCCCGACTGAACAGTCTCAACCCGCCCTTGCCACGATGAAGGGGCGGCGGTCGCTTTTCTTCGTGCCGTGGTGTTCGGTTTCCAGAATGTCGAAACCGGCCGCGCGGATCGCCTCTGTAAGTCCGGCGGCGGTGAAGCTGGTGACGCTTGGGGCTTTGCCTGCGAGCTGCATCAGCGGAATGGCGAGGCGGATGAGCGGGTTCATGCCGCCGATGCAGGGCGTCTTGGAGATGAAAAGCCCGCCCGGCTCGAGCAGCGTGCGGATATTTTCAAGCGTTACCTTCAGACCGCCTGCAAGGTGGAGATAGTTGAAGCCGAGCACGGCGCTGTAACGAGTTTCCTCTTGGGCCAGCGTGCCCGCCTCCGCCTGGCGAATTTGCAGGCGGGCGGCTCTGCCTTCATTGCGGGCATGCGCCAGCTTCTCCTCCGCGATGGCGACCATCTCTCCTGAAATGTCTGTGGCGAGATAGTTTCCGGCTGTCTCTGCGAGCCGCAAGGCGGCAGTGCCCGTGCCGCAGCCTAGCTCCAGCACGCGGGCATTGGGGCCAAGCCAATCGCGTGTGCGGGCAAGCGTGCGCTCGAAGCCCGCTTCATCGCCGATGGGGGAGGCGGCATATTTCCGGGCACCCTTGTCCCAGAAGCGCGTGTCTTTCTCACTCATAAGCCTCTCCCGTTCTCGCTTGCGGTGTGCTTTTCATAAATGACGCATGCGACAAGAGGAAGGCATCAAGTTCCGCAACCGGAACGTTTACCCTAAACTGAATCTTTCACATTTCCGCCGCATTTCGGGGCTGGTTTCGACACATTGATTGTTCAAATATGGCACAGTGCAGCTTTAGAGCGTTGCCGCATCTACCACGCGGCATTTGGCGCAACGGGCCGGGGGGCTTTGCAAAGAAATTGATGCCAGTCCCTTGGGCTCCACCGATCTGAGAGAGGTGAGAGATGGCGCAAGGGTTTGAGCAGACGCAGAAGGCGGGCGCTTCCACGCAGAGCGCTTACGACTATGGCCGCAATGGCGAGCCGCTTCCCGAGATTCATGTCTTTGCCGCGCTGACGGCGCTGGATGAAGCTTATATGGCCGAAGTTCAGGCCTTGCGCGCGCGGCAAGAAGCGCAGGAGCGCGAGATTGCGGGCCTTGCCAAGCGCCTTGCCGCGCCGCTTGAAGAAGAGGCGGGCGGCCAGGGCGGGCTCTGGCGGCGCCTGACTGGCACGCGCAAACAGACGAAGGGGGGCTGAGCCATGCGTTTTCAATCCGCTTCCCTTGTCGGCGATGATATGCGTGGGCGCATTCAGGATAATTACATCGCCTCAGAACGCCAGGCGCGGTTCCGGCCTTTCTATTCCGGCGCGGTGCTCATGGCCGTTCTTGTGACGGCGGGCGCGCTGTTTGTCGATTATGCCATCGTGACAGAGTTCTGGACGCGGGCGCTTGCAAACGAGTTTCTGGAATTGCCGGGCTCGCTCGCCACTTCCGTGACTTTCAAGTCGCTGCAGGTGCTCTTCGCGACCATCGCCGCGCATATTTTTCTTGAGCACATGTCCGGCTTCGGGCGCGGCGTTTTCGTGCGGGTGGTGTTTCTGCTCGCGCTGATGATGCTGGGCGGGGTCGGCTTTCTGCTGGCCATGATGTCACTGCCGAACGGGCTTGCCGAACTCGGTCAGAGCGGGGCGGGCTCTTCCGTCACGGGCGCGCTTTCAGCGCTTGGCCTTGAAACGGAGGCGACGCAGCAAGCGGCCACGGCTTCCGGCGGCATGGACACGGTGCGCGGCTATCAGCCCTTCTTCTGGATGGCCTCGCTTGGCGTGATCTTTCTGGTGGTCACGGGCGTTGCGGCCATGTGTCTTCATTTTGCGCTCAACAATCTGCGCAAGCTGTTTCTTGCGCGGGATTTCACGCAGCGGGCGCGCGACATGGCGCGGCTGGCCGAGCTTGAAGAAGCCCATGCGCGGGACCGCGAGCGTCTTGCGGAAATGGAAGGGGCGGAGAACCGCCGGCATGCGCTCTGGGCCGGGCTGATGCGCGATTGCCAGGCTTATGAAAAGGGGCTGGCCGAAGCGCGCCGCCGCCACCCCAAGGCGGATTACAAGCGCCCTGCGCTTCCCTCGCCGCGCTGGGCCTTGCGCCGGCCGCGGCCCGAGCCGCCGCGCGATGCGCGCGATCCGCACAAGGACGCGCTCGAGGCGCATACGGTGAAGCGCTATGAAGAGCTTTTCAATCAGTGGTGGGACAAATATTCCCGCCATGCGATGCGTGCAGGACCGGCAGACAGGGAGGGCGTGCGCGCGCCTTTCTCCGAAGTGCTTCCACCCGCGACCGCCACGACGCGGCTGCGCCGTGATGTTCTGATCAGCACGCCGCGCACGCGGGCGGCGGAGTAAAGCTCATGCGCGCCTTTCTTGTTCCGGTGCTGTTCATTCTTTCCTTTGCCGTGCCGGCTTTTGCGGTGGGGCTTGAGGAGGGAGAAGCTGCGCCGCAGCAAATTCTGATCGGGCTCGATCTGTCAAAAAGCAATCCGCTTGTCGAAGACCCGGCCTATGCGGCGCGCGTTTCAAAGCGGCTGGGGGAAGAGCTGCGCGCGCTGCCGGTGCGCTCGCGTGTCATGGTGCGCACCTTCGGCGTTTATGATGCAAGCTCCAACCCGCTTAAGATCGATCAGGTGATCTCGGCGCGCGCGCGGCCGGAAGAAGTGGCGGCGGGCATCGAAACGCTGGTCGCCAATCTGCCGCGCCTGGTGGAAGAGGGGAAGCTCTCCTCGCAGATGATGACTTACATCTCCGCCTTTCTCGGCACCATGTCGCAATCCCTCGATTGCAGCACCCTGCCGACGCGGGTGATCCTGCTGACCGACGGGGCGGAGGATTCCGATCTCGTGAAACTGAAACGCAGCGGCACGGCCATGCCCGCGCCCTCCGGCCCGCTTTACCAGGGCTGCGATGAACTGGTCATGCTCGGCCTTGGGCAGGGCTTCAATGATCCGGCCACCACGGCGCGGTTCCGCGAGGCCTGGGGCGCCTGGGCGAAAGCGGCGGGCTTTGAGCGGTTTACCGGGCTTTATGACTGGTGAGCTTTGAGGGCGCGCGTGCCGTGCGCCTTCATCCCTCTTTTTCTTCGTGCCTGTGTTTGACCCTTCCCCCGCGCCCCTTTAGGGTCCGCGGCGTCAGGTTGCGGGCGGGTCCCGCGTCATTCGAGTATCATCATGGAAGCGGGCCTCACCCTCGTTCTGCCGATTTTCGGCGTGATCGGCGTCGGCATTCTTGCCGCGAAATTCGGCATCTTGTCGGAGAAGGCCATCGACGGGATCGACAGGTTCGCCTTCACCTTTGCGCTGCCCGCGCTTCTCTTCCGTGCGCTTGCCAATACGGAGCTGCCGAGCGAACTGCCCTGGGGGCTTTGGCTTTCCTATTACGGAGGCGTGCTCATCGCCTGGGCGCTGGCGGGGGGCGCGGCATTTTTGCTGCTCAGGCGCTCGCCTGCCGATTCCGTGATGGCGGGTTTCGGCGGCGGGTTTTCCAACACGGTGATGCTTGGCATTCCGATCATCCTCACCGCTTACGGCGAGGAGGCGGGGGTGCCGCTTTTCTTCATTCTCGCCTTTCACGGGCTGACGGTGTTCTCCATTGCAACGTTTCTTCTTGAAACCACGAAGCCGCGCGGCGGTGTGCGGCTGACGCCAGTGCAGATCATCGGGGAGAGTCTCAAAGGCATGGTGACGAATCCGATCATCGTGGCGCTGGCCTGCGGCATCACCTATGGCCAGATCGGACCGGAAATTCCGAAGGGTGTCGATACGGTGCTGGAGATGTTCGCGCGCACGGGCATTCCCTGCGCGCTCTTCACGCTGGGCGCGATGCTGACGCGGTATGAAATCAAGCGCTCCATCGGCACGGCGGCGGTGATGTCGTTTTTCAAGCTCGCCATTCATCCCGTCATTGTGTTCGTGCTCGCCTATTACGTTTTCGCGCTGCCTGACCTCTGGCTGAAAGTCGCGGTGACGATGGCGGCGATGCCGACGGGGGTTTTCTGCTTCGTGCTTTCCTCGCGTTATGACGCGGCGCCGGGGGCGGCTTCATCCAATGTCGTTCTATCGACGGCGCTCAGTCTCCTCACGCTGACGCTCGTGCTCAACATCTTCCTCTGACAAGAGAGAGTTCATGGAAACGGTTCTGCTCGTCATTCTGCCCGTCTTCGGGGTGATCGCGCTCGGCTATGGCGCGGCGCGGTTCGGTTTCATGAGCGCGGCGGCGACGGATGCGTTCTTCTCTTTCGTCTTTTCCATGGCGCTGCCTGCGCTTCTGATTGGCGCTTTTGCCGGGCTTGAGCTGCCGGATGAAATTCCCTGGGCGCTTTGGGCCTCCTATTTCATTCCCATGGCCAGCCTCTGGGTGCTGGGTTTCTTAATCGCGCGAGTTTCGGGGCGGCCGCAAAAAGACAGTCTCGTCATCGGACTGGCGGGCGCGCAGGGCAATACGGATTTTCTTGGCCTGCCCATTCTGCTCACGCTTTTCGGCCAGCAGGCGGGCGCGCCGCTGTTTCTCATTCTGCTGCTGCATCTGCCTTTCTTCGTTCCTGTCTCGACGATTTATCTGGAGCACTGCTCGGCGCATAAGGGCGAAGCGCAGCGGGCGGCGATCCGCGCGGCGCTTTTCGGCATTGCGCGCAATCCGGTTCTGATCGCCTTGGTGATCGGCCTTCTGATTGCTCTGTTCGAGGTTTCGCTGCCTGCCGTGCTGGAGCAGGGTCTTGGGCTTTTGGGGCAGGCGACGATCCCGTGCGCGCTTTTCGGGCTGGGGGCGATGCTGCACCGTTATGAAATCCGCCGCTCGCTGGGAATGGCATTCAGCGCCAGCGCGATCAAGCTCGCCGCCTTTCCGCTTTTTGTCTGGTTTCTCGGCGCGCACGTCTTTGCGCTCGCGGAGTTGTGGCTGCAGGTGGCGGTGATCCTTGCTGCCATGCCGACGGGGCTTTTCGGCGCGGTGCTGGCGATGCGTTATGAGGCGGCGCCGGGCGCGTCTTCCTCCGCCGTTGTGCTTTCGACGGTTCTCAGCCTGCCCAGTCTTTTCGTGGTGCTGTTGCTGCTTGGGGTTTGAGTCAAAGGGCCGGTTCAAGGCCGGTCATGCGGCGGATGTCGTCCGGCGTTTTTCCCATCGCGCGCAATTCGCGGATGCCCATATCGGCCGCCGTCTTTGAAAGGCGCCGTCCCGTTTCATCGCGGATAAGCGGGTGGTGGCGGTAGACGGGTTCGGGCAGGCCCAGGAGCACCTGCAGCACGCGGTGCACATGGGTCATGTAAAAAAGATCCTGACCGCGGGTGATGTGCGTGACGCCCTGGGCCGCGTCATCGATGGTGACGGCGACGTGATAGGAGGTCGGCACGTCCTTGCGGGCGACGACAACGTCACCGTAAAGCTCCGGCTCAATGGGAAGGCGTCCGGTTTCGCCTTTGGGGCCTGCACCTTCTTCGAGAAAGGTGAGGGGGCCGCCCGTCCTTTCTTCGGCCAAGGCTTTCGCCTTTTCCATGTCGAGGCGCCAGGCATAGGAAGTTCCTTCCCACATCAGGCGGGAAAGCTCGCGCGGGGGCAGGTCTTTATAAAGGCCGGGATAGACGAGCGCGCCGTCCGGATCGCGCGGCCAGCGCTCCAGCGCGACGCCCATTTCTTCGATGGCGGCGATGATTTCCTTGCGGGTGGCGAAGCAGGGATAGACGACGCCCAACCCGCGCAGCGTCTTCAGGGCGTCTTCGTAAAGCGCGAAGCGGGCGGATTGGCGCAGCACCGGGCGTTCCCAGGACAAGCCCAGCCAGGCCATGTCTTCATAGATCGCGTCCACATAGTCTTCCCGGCAGCGGCCGACATCGATGTCCTCGATGCGGAGGAGAAAACGTCCGCCTTCCCGCGCCGCCGCTTCCGCGCCCTGATAAGCGGAATAGGCGTGGCCCAGATGCAGATAGCCATTAGGGCTCGGCGCAAAGCGGAAAACGGGAAATGGTGTGGTCGGCGGCATGATTTTTTCCGGTTCCGAAGGGGCTTTTGCTCGCTTCGGGCACTACTCGATACTTCACAAGAGTGTTGCACAAGATATAGTAGATTCCAGGCGAACGAAATGACAGAGGAGGTCAGCCGTGAGCCAGGTAGCGCTCATGCCGCCGGAATCCTGTCCGGCTCTTGTTCTGAACGCCGATTACCGGCCGCTCAGCTATTACCCTCTGTCTCTCTGGTCCTGGCAGGACGCGATCAAGGCGGTGTTTCTGGACCGCGTGAATATCGTCTCGACTTATGACACGGCGGTTCATTCGCCAAGTTTCGAAATGCAACTGCCCAGCGTCGTCTGCCTCAAATCCTATGTGAAGCCTGCGAAATACCCGGCCTTTACCCGGTTCAACGTGTTCCTGCGCGACAAGTTCTCCTGCCAGTATTGCGGAGACAGCCATGAGCTGACCTTCGATCATGTGATCCCGCGCTCAAAGGGCGGGCAAACGCTGTGGGACAATGTGGTGGCGGCCTGCGCGCCCTGCAATCTGAAAAAGGGCAACCGCATGCCGAAGGTTGCCGGCATGATTCCCGCGCAGATGCCTTATCAGCCGACCGTGCATGAGCTGCACCGTAATGGCCGGGCCTTCCCGCCGAACTATCTGCATGAAAGCTGGCACGACTATCTTTACTGGGATAGCGAGCTGGAGCCGTAAGGGTTCGAGGTTTTCTGTTTCAAAAACAAAGTGTCACCCCCGGGCTTGTTCCGGGGGTCCAGGGCAGGGAACTGAGGTTCTGACCTGCAGCCCCTGGATTGCCGGAACAAGTCCGGCAATGACAAGTGTGGGTAAGGGCCGAGGACTTTCGCCCTCTCTTCAGAAGCGTTTGATCAGCGCCAGGCGGAGGTTGTGCGACTGGAAATCAGCGTCATAGCTGAAGTCGGTGTTGCCGTCGCCGTTAAAGTCCGAGGAGCCGTCCGTAATGCCCGGGAAATAATTGAAGACGTAATCGCCGCGCAGCGCCCAGTCATTGCCAAGCGCATAGGCTGCGCCAATGCTCGATGAGACGCCGAAGGCCGTCTTGCTGTCGGAGACGGTCTGGCTGCCGGTGAGCGTGTCGCTGAATCTGTGCTCCGTCTTGAAGCGGCTGACCGAGGGGCCCGCCGATAGATAGACTTGAAAATCGCCCATCGCATAGCCGAGCTTGGGCCGAATGGCGAAGATGAAGTCCGACTCGATACTGGTCCGTGCCGTGAAGCTTTCCCCCGGCGCGGTGTCATATTCGATGGGGCCGGCCTGGCTGCTTTCGGAGAAGGAGGCCCAGGTGAGATCGCCTTCGATCCCGTAGATCATGTTGCCTGCCTGGTGATCATAGCCGAAGAGCGCGGAGGCGGTGATGTCCGCGGCGTCCAGCTCGTCATTGATGGCGGGGCCGACTTGCGCGGGGTCGCTGGCGCCGGGGCCGTTATCCAGAAAATAGCCGCTGGAGATGACGTCATTTTCCGGCTCTGCTTCTGCATAGGCGCCGCCAAGGGCCAGCCCACCGTAAAAGCCCTGCCAGTTTGCTTTTTCTTCTGCGGAGGCGCCGCCGATGGCGAGGCTTGAGAAAAGCGCGCCGGTGAGCGCTGTGGTGGTCAGGGGAAATTTGAAAGTCATTGTCTTAACTCTGCGTCGTTTGGAAATGCCGGAATGATTTGGGGGCTGCGGGCTGAGGGATCAGACCGGTATAAAGCTTTGAAAGTGAAGAGGGCGTGAAGAGGTCAGACTTTTTCCGAGGCGCGGATGGCAAAACGGCACGCGGCCTTGATGGCGCCGGAAAGAAGCGGGTAGCCCGGCATTTCCTTCGCGCCTTTCGACAGTGCTTCATCGCGGTGGGCGATTTCTTCTTCGCGGAATTTGGCGATGGTGTCCGTCAGCGGCTTTTCCTTCTCGCCCAGCTTTTCAAGCTCGCGGATCTGGCCTGCATAATGATCGTCGATCACTTCTTCCACCGCCACGGTGCAGGCATGGGCAGCTTTCTCGCCCATCAGCGCGGTGGCGGCGCCCAAGGCATAGCCAGCCACATGCCAGAAGGGGGAAAGCGCGGTCGGGCGGACATGGCGTTCATTCAGGATCGTGTTGAAGCGGTCTAGATGTTCGCGCTCTTCCGCTTCCATGCGGGCGAGGCTTTCATTGAGTTCGCCTTTTTGCGAGAGCGAGCGGAAGACGGCGCGCTGGCCGGCATAGATGCGCACTGCGCCATATTCCCCGGCATGATCGACGCGCAGCATTTCATGAATGCGCTCATCCTGCCGCGCGGCGCCGGGATGGGCGGGGGGCGGCCGCTTTGCGGGGCGGGTCTTTTTCGCGGTGCTCATAGATCATCCTCCACGCCGGTCTGCGTCCAGGCTCTGATGAGCGGCACGAGGCTGAGGCCCATCAGGGCGAGTGAGATCAACACATTATAGCCTGCCAGAGAAATTCCCAAAAAGGACCATGGCACCTGGTCGCAGCGCACAACCTGCGCCTCGCCCTCAAGGGCGGCCTGAAGATCGGCGATGGAGCCGGGAAATGCGGGCCCGCCCGCGCAGGCCGAAGGGCCTTCCCAGAAGCCATATTCCACGCCTGCATGATAGACCCCGAGCCCGGTGCTCACCGCGAAGATGAGAGCCAGCGCGCCCATGAGCGCCAGCGGCACGAGGCCGATATTCGCCTCCCGCGCGGAAAGGCCCGCGAGCAGCGCGACGGGCAGGGCGGCATAATAGGGATTGCGCTGCGTGTAGCAGAGCGCGCAGGGCTCAAGGCCCAGCCCATATTGGAAGAAGAAGGCGCCGCCCAATGTGGCGAGCGTGGCGGCCAGCACGATCCAGGGAATGGTCCGGCTTGGAATGGGAATGGTCGGCACGGGGCTTCCTCTCGCGCTTTCGTCGTCTTCGGCTAGAACAATAGGCCGACTGCGAGGAAACCGCCAATGAGGAGAACGACAAAAAGGAAGGAAAGCAGGCCGAAATATTTGTCGATGAAGGCGCGGATGGGCGGGCCGAACCACCAGAGCAGCCCCGCCACGGCAAAGAAGCGCAGGCCCCGGGAGGCGGTGCTTGCCACGATGAAGATGAAAAGATTGAGCTGGGTCACGCCGCTCGCGATGGTGAAGACCTTGTAAGGGATGGGCGTGAGGCCCGCTGTGAAGACAATCCAGGCGCCATGCTCGTTATAGCTTTGCTGCACGGCGTCGAATTTGCCGTGATAGCCGTATGTGCTCAGGATCCATTCGCCAATCGTGTCGAAGAGGAAGTAGCCGATGGCATAGCCTGCGATGCCGCCAAGGACGGAGGCGATGGTGCAGATGAGCGCATATTCAAAGGCGCGTTTGCGCTCGGCCAGGACCATGGGCATGAGCGCCACATCCGGGGGCACGGGGAAGAAAGAGCTTTCGGCAAAGGAAATCGCCGCGAGCCACCAGCGGGCATGGCGGTGGGCGGCGATCGAGAGTGTCCAGTCGTAAAGCTTTCTGAGCATTGCCATCCGTGATTACAGGCGGGCGGCGGGCCTGTCTATGGGCAAGACGGGGGCATGATGAGGCGGACGCGTTTTTCATGGGGCTTCTTGCCCGGTTTCCATTGACGCGGGCGTGCGCGCCCCTATCATGGCGCCGCTTTGGGCCTCCCCTCAAATTTCCGGGCGGGGCCGCAGCGGGTTTGCGGGTGTGGCGGAACTGGTAGACGCGCTGGATTCAAAATCCAGTTCTGGTGACAGAGTGCCGGTTCGATTCCGGCCACCCGCACCATCTTTCTTTTTGGGCATCGCCTTCGGCTACGCGTGGCGCAGCCACGTGTAGGCGATCTTAGGCGAAGCCGTGCCCGGCGGAGCCCGAAGGGCGGAGACGGGTAGCGCTTTCGGCGGCCTCTCCGTTTCGATCAGTCTTCTCGCCCGTTTATCAGATTAAGTTTTGGCGGTCCGCATACCACGGCATCAAAAATGGTGTTGCTGCACGCAAAGCATCAAAGGGGTGTAAAATCTTTCAATACACTCGGCTGTCACCCCGGCCCCCGTGCCGGGGTCCGCTACTGCGCGTCAGCAAGCGGAAAGGCTGCTTGGACCCCGGGACAAGCCCGGGGTGACACGCTTTTATGTTGTGAAAGGCCGTGCTCGTCTCGAGTTCCCGCGGGGACGACGACGTGTAGTCAAAACGGAAGATTGACCCTCAGCCCTGCGCGCCGTTTTTCTTTGCCTGCATTTCTCTCAGCGTGGCTTTGCAGCCCTCGTCGAGATAGGGCTCGATGGCGTGGCGTTCCAGGAGCGTGGCGAGCCAGCCGCGGAATCTGTGGGCGATGTCGCCATCGCCGTCATCAAGGCCGGCGGCCTGATAGAAGTCGCGGCCCATGATCGCCTCGCCCACGGCAGCATAGGCGGTCAGCATGGCCATGAAGACCGTGTCTTCATGGGAGGGGACGGGCGCGTTTCGCTCTTTCGCGAAAGTGGCGCGCTGCTCATGCAGTTTTTCACTCACATCTTTCAGCAACGCGGCGGAGGGGTTCACAGGTTTTGCGCGTTCGCCATTGGTGAGTAGAAGCCAGGAGAGAAGCCGGGCCGTGCCGCGGTCGCTCAAGGCCTCGAAGGCGCTTTCGATCAGCTCCAGGCTGTGGCTTTCCGGTTCCTGCGTGCTCACGTCCTCGGGGATGGTGGAGAAGAGCTTTTCCTTGAGCTGCTCCGTGGCGCGGCGGATGAGCGCGCGCACGAGCCCGTCGCGGCTTTCGAAGTGATGCAGGATGGCGGGATGGGAAATGCCCACATCGCGGGCAATGTCCTGCAGGCGGATGCCTTCCGGTCCCTGTTCGGCGAGGCGTTTCTCCGCCGCATCCAGAATGAGGCGGCGTGCTTCCTCCGCTGTGCGGCGGACGCGTTTGGGCGCGGCTTTCACCACGACGGCCTGTTCTTCCGTGCTCAACTCAATCTCTCCCCGTTCCGGGTGTCATTAGGGTATATGCCCTTGCCCCCATGATAGCAATCGGCGCGGGGGATTAAAGGGCGGGTGGCTCTGCTATGATATCTTCGCCGAATCGGGCGGTTTTCCGCCCTTTCTGCGGCTTCCTGCCCGCTTATCCGGAGAGAGCGATGCGTGTTTACGGCCTTAAAAACTGCGATACCTGCAAAAAGGCGCGGGCCTGGCTGAAGGGCGAAGGCGTGGAGGCCGACTTTCTGGATGTGCGCGCGGATGGGGTGAGCGAAGCGCAGATCCGCAACTGGGCGAAAGAGGCGGGCTGGGAGAAACTGCTCAACCGGCGCGGGACGACCTGGCGCGGTTTGCCGGAGGCGGAGAAGGCCGATGTCACGGAAGCCAAGGCGGTGGGGCTGATGGCGGCGCATCCTGCGCTCATCAAGCGGCCGGTCTTCGAGACGAAGGCGGGCGTGATTGTCGGCTTCGGGAAGGACGCGCAGGCCGCGCTGCGCGGCGCGCTTTAGGCCGCCGGGCCCCGCCGGATCAGATAATAGGTGACGGGGCCGTCGCTGCGTTTGCCCAGAAATTCGTGGCCAGCTTCCGCGCAGAAATGCGGCAGATCGATGATGGCGACGGGGTCGGTGGCGGCCACTTCAAGCAGCGCGCCGGGCGCCATGTCCATGAGACGTTTGCGGGCCTTCAAAACGGGAAGCGGACAGGCCATGCCGCGCGCGTCGAGCCGGGCGTCCGGTTTTGAATGGTCCATGTTTATGGTTCCCTGGTTTCGAATGCCCGGTTTTCCTTGACCCGTTTTCGGCCCCCATCGCATAAATACACCCAGGGTAAAAAACGCCCAAACAGGAGGGGTTTATGGGGTTCTTCGGCCAACTCGGCAAGGAAATCGTCTTTTTGCGGTCTGCGATGGGCACGCTCAAGCGGGTGACCGGAATTTATGAGAATCCGGACCGCACATTTGCCGATGTCATCGAGGACCTGGCCCGGGATAAGCCAGACAATATTGCGATCTACTTCGAGGATCGGGAGATCACTTACCGGGAATTCAATGCGGAAGCGAACCGGTATGCGCATTGGGCGCGCGCGCAGGGCTTGAAGAAAGGCGATGTGGTGGCGCTGCTCATGGAGAACCGGCCGGAATATCTTTTCTCCTGGCTCGGGGTGATCAAGGCCGGCGGACAGGCTGCGCTGATCAATACGAACCTCACGGGCGGTCCTCTTGCCCATTGCATCAATATTTCCGGCGCCGACCATCTGGTCCTTGGCGCGGAATGCGCGGATGGGTTCTCGACGGCGCAGGATCAGCTTGAGCGGTCTATGAAGGTCTGGGCAGAGGGCGGCAGTGTTCAGGGGGCGGAAGATCTTGGCCGGATGCTGGCCGGGCATTCGGCGGATAATCCCCCGGAAGATGCGCGCAAGGATCTGACCATCGAGGATGGGGCGCTTTTCATTTACACGAGCGGGACGACGGGAAATCCGAAGGCTGCGCGTATTCCGCATTTGCGGCTGCTGACCATGATGAGTTCCTTTTCTGCCGCGACGGGCGCGACGGAGAAAGACCGCATGTATGTCTGTCTGCCGCTTTATCACTCCGCGGGCGGGGTTTGCGCCATCGGCACGACGCTCACTGTGGGCGGGGCCGTGATCATCCGGCGTAAGTTTTCGGCGCGTGAGTTCTGGGATGACGTTCACAAATATAAGGCGACGCTCTTCCAGTATATCGGCGAGCTGTGCCGCTATCTTTTGAACACGGACAAGCACCCGCTGGAGCGCAAGCACAAGCTGCGGGTTGCGATCGGCAATGGGCTGCGGCCGGAAATCTGGCACTCCTTCCAGAAGCGCTTCAATATCGGCCGGATCGTGGAGTTCTATGGCGCGACGGAAGGCAATGTGGCGCTGATGAATTTCGACGGGACGGTGGGAGCCGTGGGGCGCATTCCGAAATGGGCCAAGGGCAAGTTCAACGTGGAGCTTGTGCGTTTCGATGTGGAGAACGAGCAGCCCATGCGCGGAGAGGACGGGTTCTGCATTCCCTGCAAACCTGGCGAAGTGGGCGAGGCGCTTGGTGAAATTCTCAATGATCCGGACAAGCCTTCCGCGCGTTTCGAGGGCTACGCCAAGAAGGAAGAGACGGAAAAGAAAATTCTGCGCAATGTCTTCCGCGAAGGGGATGCGTGGTTCCGCTCAGGCGATCTGTTGAAGCAGGACAAGCGCGGCTATTTCTATTTCATCGACCGGATCGGCGACACGTTCCGCTGGAAGGGCGAGAATGTGGCAACCTCGGAAGTGGCCGAAGTGCTTTCCGTTTTCCCCGGCATCAAGGAAGCCAATGTCTACGGCGTTCATGTGCCGGGCGCGGACGGGCGGGCCGGCATGGCCTCGCTTGTGGGCAAGGATCTCGATCTTGAGGCTTTGCGCAAGCATCTGGAGGCGCAGCTGCCTGACTATGCCCAGCCGCTTTTCCTGCGCATTCAGCCGGAAATGGAAATCACGGGCACGTTCAAGCACCGCAAGGTGGATCTGGTGAAGGAAGGGTTCGATCCGGATGCGATCGAAGAGCCGATCTATTTCAATGATCCGATTGCGAAGGTTTTCGTGCCGGTGGACAAGGCGCTTTACGAGAAAATCTGTTCGGGTGATTACCGGCTTTAAGGGCGGGCGGATTTTTTCAAGGCGCGCTTCTTGACAGCGTGACGCTGCATTCCCATTTAGGGCTTACATGGATGAGTGTGCGAAAGGCGGACCCGGACGGGGCCCGCCTTTTGTTTTTGGTTTTGCGTGCTTGTGTGAAGAAACAAAAAGGGCGGCCCGGAGGCCGCCCTTTTGCTTTGGAGAAATGCGATGACAGATTTATTCCGCCGCGCCTTTGTCCTTGTCTTTTTTCAGACCCATCGCTTCCAGGATTTCGGGGCGGATGTTGTCGCCGCCTTTTTCCTGAACGTGTTTGGCAACGCGCGTGCCCACAGCGGCCATGGCCTGGCCCATGAAGGTTTCGCGGTTGTTGCGGGCCCAGTCGAGCGAGGCTTCGCGGTTCTCGTTGAGGCCCTGGAATTTGGGTGCCACATAACGCGCGAACAGCTCGTAAGAGCGCTTGGTCTGCTCGAAGTCGGCCCAGTTATGCGCCATCTGCAGGAAGGTGCCGAAGCCGCCGGACTGCTCTTGCAGGCGCTCGATCTGCGCCACCGCATCTTCCGGCGTGCCGATGACGGCCATGCCGGATTCGATGAGGCTGTCCACCGGGTCGGTGCCGTCGGCGGGCGCGAGGGGGAGGGCGGCCACTTCGCGGAAGTAGTAGAGCCACTTCTCAAGGCCGAAGCGCACATTCTCGCGCGCTTTCTCGCGGGTTTCGGCGATGTGGCAAGGGCCGACAAGGCGCCAGTTCGCGCGGTCGACGCTTTTGCCGCTCTCGGCTGCTTTCTCTTCGCAGATCGACCAGTTGGAGGCGAGCGCGTTGAAGCCGCCGGCATTGGTCGCGCCGATGGAAAGAAGGCCGACGCCGTGACGGCCCGCGGCGGAGGCGCCGGTGGGCGAGACCTGGCTGGCGACCGCGATATCAACATGCGGGCGCGAGTAGGGCGTCATCTGCAGACGGGCGTCATTGAGGGTGAACCAGTCGGTCTTGGCGGTGACGGTTTCGCCCTTCAGCAGCGGCACGATCACATCGAGCGCTTCGTCCATCATGTCGCGCTGTTTGGCGACTTCGATGCCCATCATGTAAGCGTCGGAGGGCAGGGCGCCGGGGCCGACGCCGAACATGACGCGGCCGCGGGTGATGTGGTCAAGCTGGTTGATGCGGTCGGCCAGCATGAGCGGTTGGTGATAGGGCAGCGAAGAAACGCCGGTGCCCAGTTTGATGTTGCGGGTGCGCTCGGCAAGCGTTGCGATGAAGAGCTCGGGGCTGGCGATCAGCTCGTAGCCGGCGGAATGGTGCTCGCCGATCCAGGCTTCGTCATAGCCCAGCTTGTCCATCCATTGCACGAGCTCGATGTCGCGCTCGATAGCGAGGGTGGGGTTTTCGTCCAGCGGGTGGAAGGGCGCTATGAAAGCGCCGAATTTCATCTTTGTTCCTGGCATGAGTTTCCTCCGAGCCTTCTCTGTTAGATAGTTGGTTGCGGGTAATTTCTTTTCTTATGCCTGCTTGCCATCTTCCGGCCCGGCTGTGAGGCCGTTTAAAAAGAGGTCGAGCAATTCCTTGTGGGACTGACTTTTGTCCGCATCGGGCAGATGCGTCCATTCCAAGGTCAGCGCTGAAGAGGCGGCCACGAAGGCGGCTGCCATGCGGTAGGCCGGGGCGATTTTTCTGAATTCGCCTGATTTCTGGCCGTCGCGGATGAGTTTGGTGATCAGCGCCCAGACGCTGTTCGTCGCCGCCTGGCCCTGTTCCAGCGTGGGGGCGCCGTCGATGAATTCGCGCGTCATCTTGCGCATGACGTGCTCATTGTTCCGGCGCTCATTGGCCAGTTCGTTGACCACGAAGTGGAATTTCTCCGTTGCCGTGCCTTCGAAATTTTCGAGCTGGTCCATCAAAATCTGGGTCAGTTTTTCGTTGAATTCGGACAGCAGGGCCGCCTTGTTGGGGAAATGCAGGAAAAACGTCGCCTTGGCTACATCGGCGCGCTCGCAGATGTCGCCAATGGTGACGGCGTCATAGTCTTTTTCGGTGAAAAGGCCCATAGCCGCTTCATAAATCTCCCGGCGGGTGCGCTCTTTCTTCCGCTCGCGGCGGGTGGCGTTCTTCCCCTCACCGCGGGAGGCGGGTTTTCCCTGGCCACGGGAGGCGGGCGGCTTGCCCATGTCGGCGGCAGTGCTCAAACTCTGCTCTCCTCAAGATTCGGTCTTGGCGGATTTCAGGGCGGAGCCCGCCCCCGCCATTGACTAGACCGCAGTCTAGTTTTGGGTGATGGTTGAGTCAAATAATGGCTAAGGCCCTTCCAAGGGCGGCGGCGACACATAACACAGGGAGAGAAAAATGGGACGTCTCAAGGGAAAAGTGGCGCTTGTCACAGGTGCGGCAGCCGGAATTGGCCGGAGCGCGGCGGAAGCGCTGGCGGCGGAAGGGGCGACGGTCATCGTCACGGATGTGGATGAGGCGGGCGGCACGGAAACGGCCGGCCTGATCGAAAAGGCGGGCGGCACGGCGCGGTTTCTGAAACAGGACGTGACCTCGGAGGAGCGCTGGCAGGAGGTTTATTCCGACATCATGCGCCATGAGGGCAAGCTCAATGTGCTCGTCAACAATGCTGGGATCGCCATTGGCGTGCCGGTGACGGAAATGGCGCTTGCCGACTGGCAGCGCCAGCTTGCGATCAATATGGACGGGGTGTTTCTCGGCACGAAGCACGGGATTCCGGCCATTGCGGGCTCGGGCGGCGGCTCGATCATCAATATTTCTTCCGTGGCGGGCCTGCGCGGGGCGTCGGGCATGGCGGGCTATTGCGCCTCGAAAGGGGGGGTGCGGCTTTTCACCAAGGCGGTGGCCATGGAATGCGCGGATGCCAAGAGCAATATCCGCGTGAATTCGATCCATCCCGGTATTATCGACACGGCCATCTGGCAGAAGATCCCGCAGGGCGGCATGGAAGTGTCACCGGCCATGCAGGCGGGCGCTAATGCGATGGACCCGGAAGCGGTGAGCCAGATGGTGACGCCGCTCGGCTTTGCCGGAAAACCTATGGATATTGCGGCGGGGATCGTGTTCCTCGCCTCCGAGGATTCCCGCTACATGACGGGCGCGGAGCTGGTGATCGATGGGGGCATGACGGCCCGCTAAGAAAAATTTAGCAACTCGCCATTAAGGTAAATGCCGGTTACCCATTTTCGGGAGCCGGCATTTTCTTTGGGGGATTGTTGGTGATGGCAGGGTTGAAACAGTTTCTTGGCGCGGCGCGCGAGGGGATGGCGCTTTGGGCCATTGCCGGGTTCTGCGCGGTGCTTCTGGCCTTCAACATTTCCGGCATCAGCGCTGAAAAAGCGAAAGAGGCCCATGCCGCGCATGCGCAGAGCCTTCTGGTTGCCGGCAGCAAGGCGGCGTTTGCCGACTCTTCCACGGTTCTGGTTGCCGGTGCTATTGCCGAAGCCGGTGATCCGGCGGCGGCGCTCAAGCGTTTTATTGCATCGGCAGGTGCGAGCGGGCGCGCAGAGCAGTTTCAGCTTGGCGAAGCGGCGCGGCTGGCGGTGCGCATGGCCGAGGCCAAGGGCGATCTCAAGACCGCGATTGCCATGAGTGAAGTCTGGATTGCCGAAGCGCCGCTTCTTTCTCAGGATGCGTTTCAGGCTGGCGGCCTGATGACTGCGTCAACCGGCAAGGCGGCGTCCAAAGACCTTTTCGCCGACACGCAGCTCAGCCTGTCCGCGCACAAGCTGCCGGAGCGCAAGGTGCTGATCCTTTATCTTTCCAATGTGGCGCTGCTTGCGGTGCTGGTGCTGGCGGCGGGCCTTGCGCTGATGCAGCGGCGGCGGCTGCGGACCGGGACGGTTTGAGTTTTCTGCGTTGTCATCCCGCGGCCTGACCGCGGGGTGAGAGTTGAAATGGCGGGAAAGGGTGATGCCCTCTCCCGCCTTTTTGTTATCCCTTCATCACAAAGAAACCGGCGCGGGGGAAGTGGACGACCACTTCACCGACCTGCGGGTCTTCGCGGCGGATGGAAACGGACTGCGCGTCGGAAGCGACGAGCGTGCCGGTGATGGGGTCGCGGCCATAATCATCGGCCATGACACTTACCTTGTCGCCGGGCTTGAGGCCGTTCGGCTCATTCGGGTCGGCCTTTTCCTTCGTTGTTGACGTTGCCGCCTTTGCGATGGCGAGGGCGTCCTTGTTGCTCAGCTCCGCGCGTTTGCCGTGGCCGATGCCCCGCACGCGCTCGTCCCAGGCGGCGGTTTTGGGCAGGCTTTCAAGCACTTTGAGCCCTGCCGGATTGAGCCAGCGCAGGAAGGCGAGGTTGTAATAGGCGGAGGCATCGGCCAGGCCGGGCTTCTCGCCGGTCAGATAGGCGCGGCCATCCGACAATTGATCTTCCAGCCAGGAAAGACCGGCGCGGGCCTGTTCCGCCATCAGGGGGGCTGCCTGTTTCATCGCTTCGGTGTCGAAGGGGCGGCCGGTGAGTTTTTCACGATCCTTGATGAAGGCTTCATCGGCGATGGAAGGCCCGCCGCCGAAGATGACGGCGACGACGTTCTGGAACAGCACGCGGTCCGCCCACATGGAAACCGCCCAAGCAAGGCCCGTATCGCCCGCCGGAAAGAGCGTCGGCTCGGGGAAGCGGCGTTCAAGTTCGCGCAGGATGATCTGGCTGTCGCAGTAAATATCCGCGCCGATCTGCATGACGGGGATCTTGCGGTAGCCGCCGGTGAGCGCGGTCAGTTCCGGCTTCGGCATGATGACGGGCTCTTCGACCGCGTACCAGGGCAGGTTCTTGATGCCGAAGGCGACGCGCACTTTCTCCGAGAACGGAGAAATGTCGTATTGGTGGAAAAGAATGTCGTTTGCTGTGGCGCTCATGATCGCGTTTCCTCAAAAGTCGTTTGCAAAGCGGATGTTGCCGGCCTTCAGGCCTTTTTCGACAACTTCCAGGCCGCCGGCCTTGATCATCCATTCGAGGCGGTGATCGCGGTATTGGCGCTTGAAGAGGCCCTGCTTCACGGCTTCGGCGACATTTTCCATGCCGGTGCGCGAGCCGGTGGCTTCTTCCACGGTCTGGGCGGCTGCCGGGCGGGAAAGAGCGCGGTTCACCCAGTCACTCAGCTTGCTTCCTTCCTTCGGCGTGAAGCCGAAGCTCATGGAACCTGCGACAAGGGGAAGGGCCGTCATGTCGGCGCGGCCGAAAAGCGACCCGGTGAGCCATTCATTATCGCCCAGTTCCTTTTCCAGCCAGGCGAAGTAGCCGTAGGTCTGATTTTCCGCGTATTTGACGAGGGTTTCTTTCAGCGCGCCTTCGGCCCGCTTGAAGAAATTGATTTCGCCAAGGGCCCAGTTGATTGCTTCATACTGGGTGTCGAGCACGTCTTCGATCATGCGGGCGCGGGCGCGCTCGAAGGGATCGGAAGATTGCAGCGGCGGCTCGGGCCAGCGCTCTTCGATGTAATCGAAGATGATGGTGCTGTCGAAAATCGCCTGGCCCTTATCCGTGACGAGGGCGGGCACTTCCGCGCGCGGGTTGAGATCGAGAAAGGTCTGGTTGGTGCCGGTGCCGATGGCATCGGGTGTCAGGCAGTCGAAGGCGATGCCTTTTTCGCGCAGCGCCATTTTGACTTTCTGCGCGTAAGGCGACAGCGGGTGCTCATAAAGAGTGAGCTTCGTCATGGGTTTCCTCCCTCTGGTGTCATTCTGAGTGGCGGGAGTATGGGCGCGGGGGAGGCATGCGTCCATTCCCTCCCGCTTCACGGAAATGTGTGCGGGGGTGACGTTGGGGAAGGGCGGCCTAGAGCCGCCGTTTGCGCAGCTCCGCCATGCGGGAGAAGAGTGTCGGCGCGTCATGGGGCTCGTCGTCATTGCCGAATTCGCGGTAGAGCGTTGCGACATTGACGGCGATGCGTTCACCGTC
>Ga0207828_100210_pt1 | contig 40855 bp, 34 predicted proteins | sample TtaePargueraPR_11_FD_187276 | JGI IMG/M metagenome (GOLD analysis project Ga0207828, IMG submission 187276) | Aerobic enrichment media microbial communities from Bioluminiscent Bay, La Parguera, Puerto Rico - Tt and P2 (3) (SPAdes) | ecosystem: Environmental > Aquatic > Marine > Unclassified ...
AATCAAATCAAAGCCGAAGCTTAAATCTAACCGATCCGTCGTCTCCAGGATGCACAGACTAACGCCATAACGCTGCCCGCGCATCCCTTCCTACTGATCAACAATGTCAAAGAACTTAAGGACCGAAGCCCTGACCGCCCGGACCGTGTCGCTCATTCCAAGAGCGCCGCACCCCGTCGGTGGAGGCGGGTTATAGGGCCCCAATACAGACCTGTAAATACCTTTTTGAGAAAAAAGTGCATTTAATCGTCTTTTTTACAAATAACGTTGATTTTCAATCCATTAGAGATATCGCACCATCCAACCACAACAATCAGAACCACACGGCAGGCGGACCATTGGTTGAAAAAACGCGCTAGAACGCCTGCTTCAAGCCCGAAAGACGGGATTTACCCCCTGCCCGTCCGGCACAGAAATCAAAGATGATTCGCATAAACCATCCACATATCTTCTGATGCAGTGCCAAAATCAGGAGCCGAACATACATATATATGTCGCCCGAACTCCCTGCAGGCAGTAGGTTAAAGGTAACACCGACAAAATGGTGCAAAAGCGAATATGTGAACCTTTCCTTTACATTATGCCGTAATGATAGGCGCAGACATCTATGCCCGATCACGGAATACGGGCATCAGGGGACCGAGGGAAGATCATGAGACTGCGACAATATCTTATATGTGCTGCTGCGATTGCAGGGCTTTCACTGGCGGGATGTTCCGGTAACAACCTTGTACCCAATACGACGTCCGATGGCAGCAACTCGGGCAAGGGGGGACAACCTGTACCGTCCTTCACCCAGTTCACTGATATTCCGATGCCATCGAATTCGTCACTGGATATGGATCGAAGCATCATTTTCGGGGCATCCGATGCCTGGCATGGGCGCCTTGTCCTCAATGCCGGTGGCTCTCAGGCCCAGATGTATGATTTCTATGAACGCGAAATGCCGAATTTCGGCTGGAGCAAGGTTACCGTGGTACGTGCCGATATTTCGGTCATGGTCTATGACCGTGAAAACCGCGTTGCGACCATCAAGCTTACAGGCGGTTCGTTTGCTGGATCCGTTGTCGATATCACGGTTTCGCCGAAAGGCTGATCTGCCGCGCATCGCAAAACAGCAAAAAATAAAGGGTGCCATCGGGCACCCTTTTTTACTGGTCGCATCAGATTGCTGATCGCCTAGCGCGTCCCGAACAGACGGTCGCCCGCATCGCCCAGTCCCGGCACGATATAAGCTTTTTCATTAAGCTTCTCGTCAAGGCCGGCGGTATAGATCGGAACATCAGGATGCGCATCCTGAAAGACTTTGACACCTTCCGGGGCGGCAACCAGCGCCATGAAGCGGATATCCTTGTCGGCAACACCGTATTTATTAAGCGTATCGATCGCGGCCACAGCCGAATTGCCGGTTGCCAGCATCGGGTCGACCAGAATGAAGGTACGGCCTTCGACTTCGGGCAGCTTGACCAGATATTCGACCGGCATATGGGTTTCGGGGTCACGATAAAGACCGATATGGCCGATACGGGCCGACGGCATCAGTTCGATCAGTCCATCAGCCATCCCCGAACCTGCACGCAGGATCGGCACAACGGCGAGCTTGCGGCCCTGAATGATCGGTGCCTTCATCGGGCAAATCGGCGTCTGGATGTCTTCGAAACTCACAGGAAGTTCGCGGGTAATTTCATAGCCCATCAGAAGCGCGATTTCCTTGAGCAATTGCCGGAAGGTTTTGGTCGAGGTTTCGACCTTGCGCATGTGGGTCAGTTTATGCTGGATCAGCGGGTGGTCCAGAATGTGAAGGTTCGGGAAATCCTTGTGCGTGCTCATATTTGCCAGCCATCCTGTCTTGGGCGGCAGCCATCCGCATTCGGGGCCGCCTCTGTATTTCAGCATTATTTCAGCTCTGGGCCTACCGCCTAAAGGCTTTGTCCAGTGATGGCAAGTAGAATGCCGCAAACAGGGGACAAAAACAAACCCGTTAACGGCAAAATTGCCATTGCCCCCGATCTGTCCAACCAGACCGCACGCCCGGAACGTTTTGAACAAACACAAAACGGGGCGATACATTTCTGCATCGCCCCGCCAGATCATTTGAAGATCACTTTATATATGTATGGGTCTAGTTGACTTCGCGGTCATTGGGCTCGGCCCGGACCGGGAACCCGTCAAGGGCATGATCTTTCTTGATTTTGGCCGCGTCATCACGGGCTTCCTTCAGCGTCGCGAACTTGCCGATACGCACGTAATACCAGGCACTGTCATCAGCAGCCCCGCGTACGACCACCGCGACCGAAAGCCCCTTCTTGCGCAGTTCTTCTGCACGCTGGCTGGCATTTTCGTGCACCTTGAACGCGCCGACCTGAACCGAGAACGGCGTTTCACCGTTGGTTGCAACTTCACCAGCACTTGCCGGTGCCGCCGCAGGTTCGGCTGCCTTGGCCGTTTCAGCCACAGGCTCTGATGCCTTGGGTGCCGGGGGCGCCGGGGGTGCCAAAGGTGTTGGGCCGACTTCGGCCGATGTGGCCGCGGGTTTTTCTTCGACGACCGGCGCAGCAGGCGCGTCCCCTGCATCACGGGATTCGGCGACATCACGAATTTCAGGAGCGGAAAGAGTCCCCGTCTCTTCCAGATTAGCAGATGCGGTCATTTCAGATGCCGCATCAACTGCTTCACCGGTTGTTTCCGCGACGTCCTTTTGTGCTTCATCGACAGCATCGTCGAGGGCTTCGCTACGCTGGGCGATCAGAGCCCCAACCGGGTCATCGCTTTGATTGGCGATCTCGGCTGCAGGTGCCGGAGGTTCGGTCTGCGGGACCGGTTCGGGAATCACAGCGGGCTCTTCGGGGGCGGTTGCAAGCATTTCAACCGGCGCCTTTTCGATTGAGGCACCTGGCGCGCCTTCATCGGAATCCATAAACAGTCCTGCGCCCACCAGCATTCCGGCAAAGAACAGGACCAGACCAAGCATACCGGCCCCTGTGACAAGGCCAAGAAGGGTTTTGCGATCCATATCAGCTATCCGTGCATTAAAGTTTTGCCGATCACCAGCGCGAAGTCCTGCGCGCCCGTTGCCATCACCATGCCCGTCACGGCCATAGATAAAGGCCGGTAGCGGCGCGTCCTTTTGCTCGGGTTCAGGTTGCTGATCCGGCTCGGGCGTCGCATGCAAATCGGGTTTGTTGGTTTGGTCTTCGCCAACCATGAACTTGGCCATCCTTCACGACATCATTGTGACTATCGTTTTGTAACCGCCAGCACGTTTATAAAACGCTAAAGCCGTTCAATCGCCAACACTGCACTTTATATAGAGCAAAGTTATGGCAGGCCCGGTCAGGGATTCAGCAAGAAAAGACGGATCGGAAATCATGGCAAAAAAAGGAGGGCTGGCATTAAGCCCGGCATTGTCCCGCACAATAAACCGGATACCAGCCCCCACAAGTGAGAGAGATCGACCTTCGGGGAGAGAGAGTCCCGAAGATAATGGTCATCAGGCACGCCATGTCAGCCTGATGACCGGTCGCAAACGACATCGCCGTCTGCATTTGACAAAAACAGTCATAGAGCATCCAAAATGCAATTGCAAACGATTATCACACACATTCGCAAATTTTTTCCCTGAATTTCAAACCATTGGCTTTTCTCGCGCCCTGATTGACACCATCTAAAAGAGAACACTCCCCATTCAAACACATGCAAATTGCAGAATTTCCCGCAGGTTTTAGCGGTTTCTTTCAACTAAAAGATTGTTTTCCAATTTCAGCTCTGTTTGGATCATGAAAACTACTCTCAAGAAGTAGACCAGGTGGGAGCGAGACACCGAGACAAGACAAAAAGAAAAAAACGGTTTGCTCTGGAGTGATGAATATGACGGGAGATAAAGCCGCAAAGACGGCTATTGCAGGAGGTGCAACCAGCCTTCTGACGTTACGGCGTATTTTGCTTGTAACGGGGTTACTGGTTTCAGGTGCTGTTACATGGATGCTGCTTTGGACGGGAGATACCTATCGCAATTTTGCTGTTGAAACGCTGAATAACTCGGTCAGCGGAACGGTCAATTTCTTTGTCGGATCGCGTGTGGCGGCCGACTATGCAGACAAAATCACACCAATTGCCAATGAATGGTCACGTCTTGGCAGTCTGGTGAAAAGCTATCAGGAAAATGACCAGACACGCATGAAGGCAGAGCTCGATATTCTGTCAAATGCGCGCGAGGTGGTTCAGGGCGATATCAATCTGATTGACGCCATCGCCTATGACCAGGACTTCAACCAGCTCGCCACATCAAAGGCCAATCTGGGATCGAGCGCGACAGATGATGCCGACGTCAAAGCCTTTTTGACAGGTCGCGACAAGGGTGAAGCCCGCAAACCGGCAAGCTTCATGTGGACCACGCCCGAAGGCCGCCCGGTCTTCAGCCTGATCCTGCCGGTTGGCGGCTTCCGCGCGGTTGGCTATCTTGAAGTGATCACCGATCCGCTGCCGACACTTGGAGGCATTGGCAAGGTTCTGGGCGGGAATTTCCAGATTCTCGATAAATCCGGTGCCGTGCTTTTTGAAAGCCTTGAAGACGGTGCTGCCGATGAGGGCGGTGTGGCCCTTCCGGCAACAGAAGATGCACAGGAAGGTGAAGCTGCCCCCGAAAGCGGGACATCTGAAGGCGCCAAGGACAGCACATCGGCAACACACCGCGCGGCTGTTGACGTTGCCATCAGTGACGGTCGCGGCGGAATATGGGCCGAAGCGGTGTTTGACCGCGATATTTCGGACTTCTATGCCCAGACAGATGATCTTCGGACATTGTCGATTGAAATCCTGATCGGAGTGCTGCTTGCCGCATGGATTGCCGGCTGGGTTCTGTTGCGAACGACGGTATTTCGTAATCTGCGGGCCTTTGCCCGTGCCATGACGTCGATTTCCGAAGGCGACACCAATGTCAGTCTACCACAGGTCGGCAGTGACGAAATCGGCGAGATGAAGAAAGCCCTGATTGCGCTGCGGTCCTCGGTACGTCAGGCATTGATCCTGCAAAACATGGTCGAACACACCCCGACCATGACTGCATTGATCACGCCAGACGGCGACGTCGGATACCTTAATGCCAGCGCCCAAGACTATGTTGGTGGCACGGCAAGCACGGTTTCGGGGGATTTCCTTGAACTCGGAACGGACTTCCAGTCCCGACTGTCCGATCCCGATAACCTGCCCTTTACCGAAATCATCCGTAACAAACGCGATTATCTTGAAATTCTGGCAGCCCCGGTTCGGGACAAGGATAATGCGCTTCTGGGCACCATGCTGGCATGGAATGCGGTGACCGAACGTGAGGAAAGCAAGATCGCCGTCACCGAAATGATGGCCGAGGTTGCCCGTGTTGCCCAATCGGTAACTGAGCAGTCCGAAGGCCTTCTTGAACTTGCCAGCGAGTTGACCGACCAGTCGCAAAATACGGTTCAGCAATCTGGCGGGGCGCTTGATGTATCGCGTGAAGCCGCATCAAATACCCAGAATGTCGCCACCGCGGTCGAGGAACTTTCATCCTCGATTGCCGAGATCAACCGTCAGGCAACCGAGGCATCCGATGTGACCGGACGGGCACAGAAGGAAGCCGAGGAAAGCCAGCGCAATATCGGATCGCTTGAAAAGGCCAGTTCCGAGATCGGCTCGATCATTGATCTGATCAACGATATCGCGCATCGCACCAAGCTTCTGTCGCTGAATGCGACAATCGAGGCAGAACGCGCCGGTGAACTTGGCAAGGGCTTCGCCGTCGTGGCCAACGAGGTCAAATCGCTGGCCGATCAGACCGCAAGTGCGACCGGGCAGATTGGCGATCTGACCACCGCAATCCAGCAGGAAGTCCAGAAAGCCGCCCAGTCGATCAGCACGGTTGGCGACGTCATCCATCAGGTCAATGACATCCAGTCGACCATTACGCATTCGGTCGATGAACAGCGCCGCGCAACGAGCGAAATTTCCGAAAACGTTCAGCGCATTGCCGAGGGTGCAGGTTCGATGGATGAGATGATCCGCTTTGTCAATGAAGGGGCATTGGGGACCGGGCGCAATGCCCAGGACCTTAATACCGCAAGCCATCAGCTTTCCGAGATGGCGCGCAACCTTTCTGACCGGATGCGGGAATTTAGCGAACGCATGAAGCTGACCTGATCAGAGGTTGGTATCGTTCCGGCAAAAAGGGCGGCTCCATCAGAGCCGCCCTTTTCTATTGATGCCAGTGATCACACCGCGCGCCTAGCTTGCGATTGATTTCGAGGCAATTTCATAAAGATCGCGCGAGATTTCCGGCTTGGCCAGAACGCGTTCGAGTGCCGCCTTCATCAAGCTCGCACGTTCACCATCATATTTCGCCCATGTGCCCAGCGGTGCACACAGACGTGCAGCAACCTGCGGGTTGATGTCATCAAGCTCAATCAGGCGATCAGCATAGAATTCATAGCCCGATCCGTCCTTGGCGTGGAAGGCGCGCGGATTGCCCATGGCAAATGCGCCGATCAGTGAACGGACCTTGTTGGGGTTGCGCATGGTAAATGCCGGATGGCTCATCAGATCCTTGATACGTGCAAGCGTATCGTCGCGTGATGACACGGCCTGAAGGGCAAACCATTTATCAAGAACCACACCATCCTTGGCAAAGCGTTCCTCGAAATCGGCAAGCGCCTCTGCCCGGCCCGGATGATCAAGATTGTTCAGCACCGAAAGAGCGGCCATCTGATCGGTCATGTTGTCAGCCGTGCGATATTGTTCTGCGGCAAGATCAGCATATTCGCCCTTCTCGCTTGCCACCAGATAGGCGAGCGAGGCGGCACGCAGCGCACGCTGCCCTGCCGAGGTTGCATCCGGGGTAAAGGCCGCGTTCGAGGCATTCTGATGGTAAGTGTTGGCAAGATCGCCCATCAGACCGAGACCGATACGCTTGCGAAGCGCCTTGCGGACCTGATGGATGGCTTCGGGGTTTGCCGGTTTGCGTTGCTCGGACAGGAATTCCTCGCCGGGCAGCATCACGGCATCGGCGCGAAACGCCTTATCAAGGTCATCATTCACAAGCGTTGCGCCCATCGCCGCGATAAAGGACGCGACACTGTCGCCCTGCGCATCAAGGGCGGCATCGGCATCGCCATCATTTTCTTCATATGCGGTAATGGCCGACAGCATCAGGCGGGTTGCATATTTCTGGCCTGCTTCCCAGCGATTGAAGGCATCGGAATCATTGCCCATCAGGAAGACCAGTTCTTCATCGGGCTGATCGGTCATGACATTGACCGGGGCCGAGAATCCCCGGTTAAAGGACACTACCGGCTTCTCGGAAACACCGTCAAAGACGAATTCCTGACTATCGCTGGTCAACTCAACCGTCTGTGCCACCAGATCGGAACCATCGGCACCAAGAAGACCAATGGCGATTGGCATATGGAGCGGCTGTTTGTCCGGCTGCCCCGGGGTCGGTGCAGTCTTTTGCGAAACACTCAGACGGAACTGTCTGGCATCGGCGTCATAGCTGCCTTTCCAGGTCAGTTCCGGCGTACCAGCCTGTGAATACCAGCGTTTGAGCTGTGTGAAATCAATGCCGTTGGCGTCTTCCATTGCCTTGGCGAAATCATCACAGGTCACGGCCTGACCATCATGGCGGTCAAAATAAAGATCAATGCCCTTGCGATAGCCATCCGGACCCAGAAGCGTATGCATCATGCGGATCAGCTCTGCACCCTTTTCATAGACCGTGGCAGTATAGAAATTGTTGATTTCCATATAGCTGTCCGGGCGCACCGGATGGGCAAGCGGACCGCCGTCCTCGGGGAACTGGCGGGCACGAAGCTGGGCGACATCCTTGATGCGCTGAACCGGGCGGGACCGCTGATCAGCCGAGAATTCCTGATCACGAAAAACGGTCAGACCTTCCTTGAGCGACAGCTGGAACCAGTCGCGACAGGTCACACGGTTGCCCGACCAGTTATGGAAATATTCATGCGCCACAATGGATTCGATCAGTTCGTAATCCATATCGGTTGCGGTATCGGGCTTGGCCAGAATATATTTGGCGTTGAAAATATTAAGGCTTTTGTTTTCCATCGCCCCCATATTGAAGTCCGAAACCGCAACGATGTTAAACAGATCAAGGTCATATTCCAGACCATAGACCTCTTCATCCCATTTCATCGACCTGATCAGGCTGTCCATCGCGTAATCGCAACGGTCTTCATTGCCATGTTCAACAAAGATGCGCAGCGCGACCTTGCGGCCCGACATGGTGACAAAACTGTCTTCGACACAGGCAAGATCACCAGCCACCAGCGCAAACAGATAGGACGGTTTGGGGAACGGATCTTCCCACACGGCAAAGTGACGACCACCGTCAAGATCACCGCTATCGATCAGATTGCCGTTTGACAGCAAGACCGGGCAGCTCGCCTTGTCTGCATTGATCGTGACCTTATAGGTCGCCATGACATCGGGACGATCCGGGAAATAGGTAATGCGACGGAAACCTTCGGCCTCGCACTGGGTGCAAAAGGCACTTTGCGAAACATAAAGGCCTTCAAGCCGGGTATTGTTGGCGGGTGAAATCTGGGTTTCGATTTCGGCGATGAAATTTGATCCCGGCGCGGCAAAGCGCAGCCCTTCGGCATCGACGTCAAAATCGCTTGAGGCCAGTCGCACCCCGTCAAGGGCGACCGAAAGCAGTTTCATATCTTCGCCATGCAGGAAAACCTCGTCCCCCTTGCCGGTGCCGCGCGCAGGATTCGCAGCAATAAAAAGCCGCGATTTGACATTTGTGACGTCCCGTTCGAGATCAAAAACCAGTTCGACCTTTTCTACAAAAAAGTCAGGTTCTTTATAGTCTTTACGGTGAATCACTTGCGGCTGTTCAGACATTTGTGAGTCCTTTTTCCCTTGGGCTGCGCGGTTTTGGAACGGATTGTATAAAATCGCCAATATTGCAGCGCAGTGTCGTTTGTCAGAACTGAATTTCGGTCATTCATTTAACTGATAGGATAAATTTCATTTTTCCTCAAATGCGGAGTTTACGGCACCTGTTTTAGTATGCATAATCCCAAACGGTGGCGCGAGGGGGGCCAAAGTTTCACATTTCGTGGGGCGAGAGTGATCTTTGGTTTCCCTCAACCTTCTGCGCATAATCCTTGCTTGCAGAACGTCGCTTTCCGGGTCGCAGACATACCAAAATCAAATTATCCCAACATTTTCTCACCTAACACTTTGTGAGTTCCGATTGATCGGGATAGAATAATCGCGACCTGTCAGGGAAATAACATCCAGGGGATACTCGCCGATGACCGAGACTTTCCAGATTCTGATCGCTGATGACCATCCGCTTGTACGCGGGGCCCTGAAACAGGCATTATCAACAGAACTGGATAACGTTACGGTCTATGAGGCGGGAAGCCTGTTTGAAGCGATTGAACAGATCGAAGCCCATAAGGGCGACATTGATCTTGTCCTGCTTGATCTTCATATGCCCGGCATGAACGGTTTTACCGGCCTGTTCACATTGCGCGCATCCTATCCCGATATTCCCGTTTCCATCGTATCTGCCAGTCAGGAACTTCCGGTGGTGCGCCGTTCGATTGAATATGGCGCGTCGGCCTTTGTCCCGAAATCAGCACCGGTCGACCAGATCGGGCTTGCGGTGAAAACCGTTCTGGATGGCGGCATGTGGATGCCCGACTGGGCCCGCGAAGCCATGGAAAACGGACCTGCCGATGACGAGGCTAACGGTCTGGCCGAGAAAATCGGGCAGCTTACCCCACAGCAGCTTCGTGTTCTGAACATGCTGACCGAAGGCAAGCTCAACAAACAGATCGCCTATGAGCTTGATGTGACCGAAGCCACGGTCAAGGCCCATGTATCAGCCATCCTGCGCAAGCTTTCGGTCCATAGCCGCACACAGGCCGTGATCATTGCCCGCGAATTGCAACTTCAGGAACCGGCAATCTAGGCGTAAGGCAAACCCGCCTTAATCACCAAATCCTCCTGCCACCAAAGCCTCCTGCCCTGCCAATTTTGGAGCTTTGCTGATCCCCTCAGGGGATCAGAATCCCCTTGGCTGTGGCCCTGATCGCACCGGATACTGCATCAATTGCGGCATCGTCGCTTAGCGCACGTGCAACCGTCAGCCCGCCAATCAGAACCCCCAAAAATGCCCAGGCCTTTTCAAGGCGCTGATCTTCCGGGAATTGCGGCAATCCCCCGGCAATCAGTCCGGCAATTGTTTGCATCTTTCGATCATAAAGCGCACGCGTTTCATCATCTGCCCGTCCCATTTCCGGTGACAGGCTGGTCATCGCACAGCCGCACGCCAGATCATCGCGATGGGCCCGGCCCAGATAATATTCGATAAAGGCATCGGTCCAGCCATCGCCAAAATCACGCTGGAATCGGGGGATGCCATCAATTACTTCATCAAGACCAAGATCAAGGGCCGCGCGAAACGCCCCGTCCTTTGATCCGAAATGGGCATAGAACGCCCCCGAGGTCGCATTGGCCGCCTTGGCAATGCCGTCCACCCCGACCCCGGCAAAGCCCTTTTCCCGGAAACTGCGGCTTGCAGCATCAAGAATGTTTCGCCGGGTTTCTTCCTTGCGCGTCTGGTTTTTGACCATGCGATCCTCAAAAATATATCGACCGTTATATTTTTAATTGACAGCAGCCCGATTGTCGATCACTCATTTATATAACGATCGTTATATTTACTAACCACATGGATCAACCAACATGACAATCGGTCCGAAACGACCTTCGCTGTTCATGCCTGAACCCGGTCATCACCCCGACCGGCGGGCCTTTCTGAAACAGGCTGGCACGGGCATCGCCCTTGCCGGTACCGCCCTTCTCACCCCCGGCCTTTTGAACGCTGCAAGCAATGCCAAAAACGGAGCCACCCCGATGACCCAGAACGCTTTTGTCTATACCGAACTTCAGATTTCCGCCCCGTTTGATCAGGTTCCCTGGCAGGCGATCAATGACAAGATCAAGGCCCTGCCGGGTTTCCTGAACAAGACCTGGCTATCGGGGCTTGGCAACAATTCCGCTGGTGGCATCTATGCCTTTGACACCATCGAGAACGCCCAGAAATTCGTCACCGACTATTTCCCGGCCGAAGCACGCAGCTTTGGTGTTGCCCAGACCACGCGTGTCTTTGATGCGGTTGCCACACAGGAAGCCAGCATCGACATGAATTCGGTGCATTATGGTGCCCGCCTTGATCAGAAACCCGCGGCCTTCGTCTATACCGAGGTGCAGCTGAATGTTCTGCCGTTTGACAATGGCCCATGGCGGAAATTCAACCCGATCCTCAAACAGCAGCCGGGCCTGATGGCAAAAACCTGGCTGAGCGGTCTTCACACCGGAACTGTCGGGGGTTTCTATGCCTTTGATTCCATCGAAAATGCCAAGAAGTTCGCGATTGACTATTTTCCGACGGAAACAAAGCAACTCAATGCGGCCTTCTATACCCGCGTGTTCGATGCCACCCCGACCGAGGCCGCCAGCATCGATATGGCGTCACCTTTTTATGGCTGATGCCATCGGTCTGAACGCAGACCAGACCTGATACGAACCGGGCGCATCATTCCATGGATGATGCGCCCTTTTTGATGGAACAACCCGGCATAATCGAACGTTATTGATACGGACAGCTGCCGCATGCATATCGCCCGGCAGAACAAGGCCGGAGCAACATATGAGCGCCCAAGGTGCCGCAAACACACCAAACGACACTAGTACCGGAAACAGCCGCAATGCCCCCACAGACGAACCAGCAACCAGAACCGCATCCACACAGGCGCGCGCACTGGTCTATCGCCGGGCACGCACGATATCGGTGATCGGAAGCTTTGCCATTCTTGCGCTTGGCTGTCTTTATGTTGCACAAAGTCTTTTGCTGCCGGTGATCCTGGCTTTCTTGCTGTCACTGGTTTTCTCCCCGCTGGTGCGCGCCATGGCGCAGTTTCGTATCCCGCGCAGCATCAGTGCATTTGCCATCGTTCTTGGCCTGAGCGCATCGGTCATTGCCGGTATCTATGGCCTGAGCGGCCCGGTATCAGGCTGGATCGATGAAGCTCCACAGATCGAAAAGCAGTTGCGCCTGCGTCTTGCCGATCTGAGCGAGCCGCTTGATAAACTCCGCGATGCCCAGCAACAGGTCACAGAGGCCACCGACCAGAATGGTGGTGACGACAATGTCCAGAAGGTCGTTGTCACCGAACCCAACCTGATCAGTCAGGCCGCCGAAGGTGCGCCCGATATCCTTGCAGGTATTGCGATGATGCTGGTGCTGCTTTTGTTCATCCTGTCGGCCGGGGATCTTGTTTACGAGAAGCTTGTGCGTGCCCTTCCGACCTTTGGTGACCGGCGCAAGGGGCTTCGCATTGCCCATGATATCGAACGCGAGGTATCTCGCTATCTTGCCACAATCACGGCGATCAACATTACGCTTGGCATCCTTGTTGGCAGCCTGATGGCGATTATCGGCCTGCCCAATCCTGTGCTTTGGGGAATTGCAGCCGCGGTTCTGAATTATGTGCCAATTCTTGGTGCGCTGACCGGGATTGCGATTGTTGCCATTGTCGGGCTGGTATCGATGCAGACCACGGGCGAGGCGCTTTTGGCCCCGGCGCTTTATTTTGCCTGTACCGCCCTTGAAGGTCAGATCATCACCCCCGCCCTTGTCGGCAACCGGCTGCGCATCAATTCGATTGCCATCATTCTTGCCGTTGCCTTTTGGGGCTGGATGTGGGGCGTGGTCGGCATTCTGGTGGCTGTGCCGCTTTTGATCGTGACCCGTGTGATTGCCAATCATGTTGACGGGCTTGGCGGATTGCGCGAATTGCTTGGCCCGCACAATCACGGCAGCAACGGCAATGCACTGGCCCGCACGGGCTAAAAACCGGGTTGCCGATATCCCGCAAACAGATGATGACATTGCGCCTATGCGGATGCCCCTTGCCAAAGGCGGGCATCGCTGCCACCTTTTGCCGATGTCAGATCAGGTCGAAATCCTTATTCATGATTGCCTTGGTGTTGAAGCCGTCCGCGCCAGCACGCGCCACAGCTTTGCCAAGCACAGCCATGAAACATTCGGGATCGGGCTGATGTTTGCAGGTGCGCAGAAATCTGCATCCGGGCGCGGCATGGTCGAAGCCGGGGCTGGCAATATCATCACGGTCAATCCGCGCGAAATCCATGACGGCCATCCGATTGGCGATCAACCCCGTTCCTGGAACATGCTGTATTTCGATCCTTCGGTGATTGCGCAAGCCGCGTCGGACCTGCCCGGCGGAACAAGCGACAGCTATGAATTCACCCGCCCGGTGATGGATCAGCCACATGTCCGAACCTGTTTTGCCGCCCTGTTTGATGCGATCACCCACGGGACAGAGGCCGCAACAAAGCTCCGCCGTGATGAAATGCTTGTGCTGCTGCTTCATCACGCCCTGCTTGCACCAGATGCCGTCACATCCAGTCACGAAACGCGTCGCGCGGTCGCCAATGTCCGGATCAAACGGGCCCGGTCCCTGCTTGATGATTGCCCTGCACAGGCTCACAGCCTTGATGATCTTTCAAACGCCACGGGCTTGAGCCGCTTTCAAACCCTGCGCGAATTTACCCGTGCCACCGGCCTGACCCCGCATGCCTATCTGATCCAGCGGCGCATTGACCTTGCCCGCACCCTGATCCGGGCGGGTCAGCCGCTTGCCGATATTGCACACAGCACGGGTTTTGCCGATCAAAGCCACCTGAACCGCCATTTTGTGCGGGCCTTTGGCCTGACACCGGGCCGTTATGCCCGGGCTGTTCGGGAAAACTGAGGAAAACTCACATTTGTAGTTTTCGGCCCTAACGCCCCCAACCTGCGCCGAACCAACATCCTGCAATTCCGTTCAAGAATGCGGCCCGCGCCACCCGTAAATTGACTGCATCACAGTCAACCAAACGGACGCATCATGATCACCCTTGATTACCTGATCACATCGCTCATCATCGTCGCCCTGCCCGGCACCGGCGTTATCTATACCCTCGCCCTTGGATTGGGACGCGGTATGAAGGCCAGTATCTGGGCGGCATTTGGCTGTACGCTTGGCATCGTGCCCCATATGGCGGCCAGCATCCTTGGCCTCGCGGCCCTGCTTCATGCCAGCGCGGTTGCCTTTGAAATCGTGCGTTATCTCGGTGTAGCCTGGTTGCTGTATATGGCCTGGGGCATGTGGCACGGGACCGGCGCGATGAAAGTCACCGCCGTTGAGACCAAAACCGGCATCCTCAAAATCATCCGCGACGGCATCTTGCTTAACCTTCTCAACCCCAAACTGTCGGTCTTCTTCCTGGCCTTCCTACCGCAATTCGTCACCGCCGACACAGCCACCACCACATGGGACATGACCATCCTTGGCCTGCTCTTCATGGCGATGACATTTGGGGTGTTTGTGGTTTACGGTTGCTTTGCTACATCGCTCCGCAAGTATGTACTTGATCGGGGAAAAGTTATGTCCGCGCTAGAGAAAATTTTTGCGGGCGCGTTTATCATAATGAGCGCGAAATTAGCATTAGCGCCTTAATAAAAATCACCACAATTGAGTTGAAAATATTACATGAAGGCACTGCGTGACTTCGGAAATATAAAAAATAATTAATCACTATATTTCGACGAAACTGACAGCAACCTGCCTAAAGCCTCGTGATACGATTTGTAAACTGGAAGTATTGTCTCGGTATCTATATTTTCGTCTGGCGCATGTAACCCCGAGTAACCCACTCCAAAGCCACAAACAGCGGGTATACCGTTCGCAGCCAAATAATTCCCAACGTTAGAAGGACCACAAACTTTCAAATTAAGTGTTTTACCCAAATTTTCTCGTGTGGCGTATCTTAGGGCGCTTACTACATCCGTTTTCTCTGGTATTCTATAAGCGGGCCATGAGCTTTCATTAGAAATCGTGGCCTTTCTGCCCATGAACTTTTGATTATTCATCTTGATCAAAGAAAGCAGCATATCTCTAGCACATTTTTTATCAAATGCTGGAGTTAAACGTACATCTATCTTAATAGTACATCTATCGGGAACTATTGAATAGCTACCATTACCACCTTCGAACGAAGTAATAGTTACTTTGGGACAGTAAGGAAATTTAGGATCATCGCTACAAGGCAGCGAGTAGGCATTAAGCACCGCAGCAAAGTCGACAGCTTTGTCAATTGCGTTGTCTACGCTCTTAGTCGAGGAACCAGTATGTGATGCGGAGCCATAGAAATTGATTTGAGACCTGTAAAAGCCTCTAGCGCCAATTTTTATCGTTTCAAAACCGGGATACCCTATGTAAGCACCAGAGATTTTTCCCGCCAGCCTTTTTTCAACTAGATGCTTAATCGCACCAAATCTACCTGAATGCTCATCGGAATCAGCAAGAAAAACCAAATTTCCATTGAGAGGCATATTTTTCAAACTCACCATTAAGTGAGAAAAAATAGCTACGGCAACTTTGGAATCAGCTGTTCCGCGCCCGTATAAAAACCCCTTGTGGTCCAAAAAACCTGACGTAGGATTGCTTCCCCAATCAGCTATCGAACCGAATGGGGCAGTATCTAAGCAGGCGGTCACAAGATAAATCGGCCCATCTCCTGATCCAATTTCTGCACACACACCAAGATTTTTATGCTTCTCAGATGAACTCTCATCCTGAATTCTCTCGACTGCCAGCCCCCGCTCTTCTAACCACGACGCCAAATATTCAACAATCTGAGTTTGCGAATCAATGCCCCCCTGACTCTTCAACCGAGTCAGGTCTTGAGTGAGCGAAATTATCGACGATCTGAGACCTTCAAAATCCGACGGGATCTTTTTACTTTGCGGAGGAACAAGTCGGAGATGCCCCTGCCGTTTGATGGTTTCGTCTCGAAGAGCTTTTTTCACTGAATTACCCCCGAAGTTCGTCAAGGCATCTTACGCTGATTTCGAGGCTTGCGCCAGAGACTCCACAACATTACACAGCTTTTGACAAGCTTCCAAGTTATCGATCACTAAAGCGGTGTCATAGCCCCTGACTGTCGATAGAGACGGAATAATTACCACCGCTCTCTTTTCATTGCACACAACAAACCTCTCTGGATCGTCAACATCCAGGCTATACTCTTTAACCTCAACTTTCGAAGATCCAACAATTTTTGATCTATTTTGTATTATTTCTCTAATTTTTTTAATATGATCATTTATCTCCGGAGTTTTTGGGGGACCAAAAAGAACTCGAATATGAGAAATATCAGTTTTTTTACTTAATTTTTTCTCTATTTCACCAAGATACTCTCTATCACTTGACCTAGAACCAGTAACATAAAGCTTTTTCATTGCCCCCTTAACAACACTATCTGCATCTTCATAAAGATACTTTTTTAATTCATCTTTAGAATTAATCACATATACACTTTTATCCCAACACACTTCTGAGTCTTTAAATTGATATATTTTGGTTCGGAAATTAATACAAAAGTAAACTAAAGCTGGGACGAAGATCCACATCCAAGAAGTATAGTCCCCAACTCTTATTTTCGCAGCATAGTCAACGAGCTGGACGGCTAACCATGTGCTACCTAATAACGCCGTCGCCTTACCAAGTTCTTTTACATATTTCTTCATGCCCATCCCCCCTTGCTAGCAACAATCCCTCGAAAGTAGTACTCAATTAACAAATATACAACTATTTGAAGCATATCACTCCGCCGCATCACTCCCCAACCTATTCAGCGCGCGCGTCATAAGCGCACGCAGTTTAGCCGGACGAAGAGGCTTGTTCAGAAGCGAGAAACCCTGTTCACGGATAAGGTCAGCGGTTTCGGTAGAGCGGTCGGCGGTGATGATGACGCCCGGCACGTTAACGCCGTGAACATCGCGAAGCCGGATCAGGACTTCAAGCCCGGTCCGACCGGAATCAAGGTGGTAATCGGCAAGGATGATATCGGGGACGAAGGTGCCCTTGCCCGGTTCTGACCCGGTCAGAAGGTCTTCGGCGGCACGGGCAGACTGTGCGGTTGCCACGACGCAATCCCAGTTGCCCAGCATCGCATTCATGCCATCAAGGATATCGGGTTCGTTATCAATGCACAGCACACGCAAGCCGCCCAACTCGCCCGCCATGCGGCGTTTGGGTTTGGGCACAAGGCTTGTATTGGCAACACCCAGCGGCACTTCGACCGAGAAGACCGTGCCGCGACCGGGGCGCGAGCGCACCGACACCGGATGACCCAGCGATTTGCCCAGACGATCTACAATCGCAAGGCCAAGGCCAAGACCCTTTACATCGGTGGTTTCCGGACCATCAAGGCGATGGAATTCGCGGAAGATGATTTTCAGTTTGTCTTCGGGAATGCCCGGCCCGCTATCCCAGACTTCGAGCTGCAATTTATCACCGCGCACACGGCACCCGACCACCGCCCCGCCAGTGCGGGTATAGCGCATGGCGTTGGAAATGAAGTTTTGCAGAATACGGCGGAGCAATCGACTGTCACTGCGCACCCAAAGATCGCGCTTGTGCACCCGGAAACTTAGCCCCGCATTTTCGGCAATCGGGCCAAATTCGGTTTCAAGCGCGCCCAGAACATCATTGATCGCAAAGTCGCGAATGGTCGGTTGCATCGCACCGGCATCAAGCTTGCAGATGTCCAAAAGCTCGTTCAGCAGTTCCTCGACCCCCTTAAGCGAAAGGTCGACCTTGCCGACCAGATCAAGGATATCCTCGGCCAGTCCCTGTTTACCGCCCAGGGCCACCGTGAACAGACGCGCAGCATTAAGCGGCTGCAACAGATCATGGCTGGCGGCAGCAAAGAAGCGGGTTTTGGTATCGTTGGCGGTTTCTGCCTGTTCCTTGGCAACGGAAAGCTCGGAATTGAGGACCTCAAGCGCGTGGGTTCGTTCGGTCACGCGGGCCTCAAGGCCTTCGTTGGCTTCCTTAAGGGCCTGTTCGGCGGTCTTGCGTTCGGTGATGTCGTGATAGATGCAGAAATAGCCCAGCACTTCGCCGGTTTCATCAAAGTGCGGGATATAGGTGCCTTCGGCATAGCGGCCTTCGCGGACACCCTGTATGCCGCGTTCATCATTGCGGTTGCGCGTGATCGCCGGGAATTCGATTTCGAAACTTTGACGATATCCCTTAAGGACAAGCTCGATCATCGGGGCGAGATGGACATAGCGTTCCTCGCCCACCGCCTCGCTGACGGACATGCCGTGGGCCTCGACCCTGCGAAGGCCAAACATCCGTTCATAAGGGCGATTGGTAAAACGAAGACGCTGGTTTTTATCGGCATAGGCGATCATCACCGGAATATTATCGGTGTAGATCCGGATATTGCGTTCACTTTCGCGAAGGGCTTCTTCGGTACGCACACGCGCGGTGATATCGGCAATGGTGGCCACAAAGCCGCCATCAGGCATCGGGTTGGTGCGAATTTCAAGCACCATGCCGTCAGACCGCTTGCGTTCATAGGTGTGGGGAAGCCTGCGCATCTGGGGGGCTGCATTGCGGCCCAGAAGAATATCAATATCGACCGACCGCATTTCATTGTCCCGGCAAATCCGCACCAGTTCGGACAGCGGCAAGGTCACCTGAATATCATTGGTGGCAATGCCCAGAAGATCGATAAAGCGATGGTTCCATGTCGCCAGGCGCAGGTTCTGGTCAAACACCCCGACCCCCTGGGAGATGTTTTCAAGGGTATTGAGCAACAGGTCGCGGTTGAACTTGATGGCCTCGGATGCTTCGTCGAGAAGCTCCATCGCATCGCGGCGTGATACAGCCTTGTCAGGCAACAGCAACGCCATCACCACGCGCGACGATGCCGCCCCCACCGCACCCGACAACAAATGTTCGGTAAAGCTTGCGGCATCAACATCGGCAAGGTCGGAACGCTTTGGTTCACCGCCACGCGATTGCAGGTAATTGCGAAAGGCGCGCTGTGCCCAGTGTTTGCCAAGGAAGCGTGCGGCAAGGTCTTCGAGGTCGCCAAGGGTAACGCGGCCCATCCAGGTATCGTTGCGCGCCTTGGTATTCTTGCGCCAGACATCGACAAAAACCTGGGCCTGCCGACGCTGGGTGACGCCCTGCACACCAATCGCCGAGCCGACAAACATCAGAACAAAATTCACACCAAGCGACCAGACAACCCCGTGGGTCAGATGATCAGCAATCCCGACGCCCAGAAGCGCCTGTGGATTAAGGATGGCGATCCCGAACGGCCCGTCGGTCAGGAGGGATGCCGGAAGCAATTCGCCTTGGACAAATACCGGCAGCAAAAGCGTATAGGCCCACAGAACAAAGCCCGACAACAGGCCAAGTCGCACCCCGGTTCGGTTGATGTTCTTAAGATAGATTGCCGCCAGAACGGCGGGACCAAATTGCGCCATGGCGGCAAAGGACAGCATGCCGATATCGGCCAGCGCATATTTTTCCGACAGGAACCGATAGAACCCGTAAGCCAGAAACAGCAGCAACACCACCGCAGCCCGGCGGATTTTCAGCAATACCTGACTGACATCGCCCGCCATGCGGTTTTGCAATTTTTCCGAGCGCAGCAAAAGCGGCATGATCAGGTCGTTACAAACCATGGTCGATACCGCCACACAGGACACGATCACCATGCCGGTACTGGCCGAAAGCCCGCCGATAAAGGCAACCACCGCCAGCCAGTCCTGCCCGCCCAGAAGCGGCAGGGTCAGAACGAATGTATCGGGATTGACCTGCGGATCGCCGCCAAACATGAACAGACCGGCCACCGCAATCGGCACAACAAAGATATTGATCGCCACCAGATAGGCCGGAAACAGCCAGCGCGCGCTGACAAGATTGCGGCTGTCATCATTTTCAACAAAGGTCACATGGAACTGGCGCGGCAAACAGAACATCGCAAAGGCAGCAAGCAGGGTCGCAATGAAGAAATGCGATGTCAGCCAGGTATCGGGGCTGAAAAGTTGCCGGACGGCGGGGTCGGACAGTGCGCGTTTATTGATATCGGCAAAGCCGTCAAACAGGCCATAGACAACAAAGAACCCGACCAGCAAAAGCGCTGCGAGCTTGACCAGACTTTCAAAGGCAACGGCCAGAATAAGCCCGTCGTGATGTTCGGAGGAATGGATGTAGCGCACACCAAACAGGATGGCGAAAACCGCCATCAGGATCGTGACATAAAAGGCCGTATCCTTGGAAAAATGGCCTGCCGAATGACGCACCACCTGTTCGCCCAGCTCGCCGATCAGCACATCAAATGACAGCGACACGGCTTTAAGCTGCAACGAGATATAGGCAAGCACGCCGACCACGGCGATCAGGGCAACAAGGGCAGCCAGACTTTGGCTTTTGCCATAGCGTGATCCCAGAAAGTCGGCGATGGAGGTGATGTTCTGTTGATGGCAGACGCGCGCGATCTTGGTCATGATGCCAAAACCAAGGATCATGACAATCAGCGGACCAATATAGATCGGAAGAAACGCCCAGCCACGCGTGGCCGCCGTCCCGACCGAGCCAAAAAAGGTCCAGCTGGTGCAATAGACCGCCATCGAAAGCGCATAGATCGTCGGCTTGAGCCGGGATGCGCGCCATTTATCGGCATATTTGTCACCATAATGGGCAATGGCAAACAACAGACCGATATAGGTCATGGCAACGATAAAGATCAGTCCGCCCTGAAGCATCCGCGCATAGCCCTTATTATGACCACCAATTCAGGCGGTTAGGATATTCTCTTATCGGGGACTATACCACGGCGGACGAATTGTCTAAAACGACGCAAATTCAATTCAGACGAAATATCAATGGAAGCGTGGTTCAGATGCCTTCTGATTATGGCTTTTACGCCGGAATTTTGCGTTTTGTCGCAAAGAAAACCGAAACCGATGATCGCGAAATCCGCGTCATGATGGGCCATCTGGCCGGGATTGCCGATGCCATCGAACAATCAGGGCGCTTCATGATCGAACGCGACAATTGCGAAAGTGCCGCGCGCGCCTTTGCCGGTGTTGCCAAGTTCCTGCAGGAACGCATCCTGCCCGAGGCACTGAATGCCGGAAACGAAGGTGCGGTCGAGCAGCTTAAATGGACGATTGAAACATCGCTTGTCATGGCAGCCGAACTGGTCAAGCGACCCGCGAACGAGGAATTCAAGGATCAGGACAGGTTCACCTTTGACCTGCCCGCCACCCCGAATGCCCCCACGGTGCATTGATCTGGTAGCAGCAGACAATTTCAGGACGTTTGATCAGGGTGCCTTGGCACCCTTTTCTTTTGCAGCAGCTCAAGACGGCCCGGCTTCTTCGGCCAAAACGCGCATATAGGCCGCCTGAAGTTCTTCAAGGACTGATTTTTCCGGGGCCGGTTCCCCCAGATGGATATGGCGCAGCTCATCCATAAAGGCCTGCCACATTGCCGGGCCGCCTTCTTCAAGCAATTGCGCACGGATCGCCAGTTCGCGCGATACCGGCATATGCCGACGCCCCCACGCCCCCATCTGCACAAGAAGCGGCACCAGTTCGATGGCGGGCCCGGTCAGACTATAGATCGATTTTTGTGCATGGTCCGGGTCCGAACGCTTGAACAAAAGTCCCTCTGCGACCAGACGTTTCAGACGTGCCGAGAGGATGTTTGAGGCAATGCCCTCTTCGGAGGCGCCAAGCAGTTCGCGGAAATGACGGCGATTGCCAAACATCACATCGCGAATGACGATCAGGCTCCAGCGATCCCCCAGAATTTCAAGCGTCAGATTAATCGGGCAACCGGAACGATGGTCCATTCTTGGCATCCTTTTTCACACTGGTTGCAAAATAGGACCAGTTTTGCTAAAAGACAACTGATTGCATTATGCAATCAGTTTTATCTCCACATCATCCCGGCAGGAGGCGCACATGCCGATCACATTCTATGGCCATTACTTCTCGTCCTTTTGTCAGAAAGCGCTGATTGCGTTTTACGAACACGGACTGGACTACACATTCCGCGAGATTGATTTTCAGAACGACGAAATTATGCAGGAACTCGGTGCTCTGTGGCCGATCAGGAAGATGCCGGTAATTGTTGATCAGGGCCGCACAGTGATTGAAAGCAGCATCATTGTTGAATATGTCGATGAACGCTATCACCGGGACTTCCGCCTGATCCCGCAAGATGCCGACCGTGCGATTGAAGTTCGGTTCATGGACCGATTTTTTGACCATTATGTTGCGACACCGCAGATGAAGCTGGTGATTGATGCGATGCGCTCGGAAGGAGAGCACGATCCTTATGGTGTTGCCAAAGCCAAGGTGATGCTTGAAACATCCTATGCTTGGCTTGATGAAAAGATGAAGGATCGGACTTGGGCCATTGGCAACGATTTCACCCTGGCCGATTGCGCAGCAGGGCCGCATCTTTTTTATGCGCACTGGAGCCATCCGATTGATCCGCGCTTTGAAAACCTTCGCGCCTATCGTGACCGGCTGATGGCGCGTCCGTCCTTTGCCCGTTGCATCGAGGATGGTCGCTACTTTCGGGAATTTTTCCCGATTAAGGGCGTCAAAATGGATTAACCGGGGAACCTGCAACCAGCCCGGAACCACCAATGCAAAAAGGCCGACACCCGATGGTGCCGGCCTTTGTCATTTCTGCAAGATCAATCAGCCAGGCTGATTTGAAATTACGACGCCTGTTTGGCAAATACGTTGGCGCGCTGGATCAGTGCTGTTGCTTCGAACTCCTTGCCATAGGGTGCTGCCTTTTTGGCGAAGTCCATCAGCGATGCGTAGATGCGGCCATTGAGGTCATTCTTGCCAGCGATTTCTTCAATCGCTTCCTGGGCAGCACCGGCAAAGGCATTGATCAGATCATCATTGAAATGACGGATCTCGGTGCCCTTGGCGAGAATTGCCTGATAGGACTGGACGTTGTTGAAGGTGAAGTCAGACAGGGTCTGTTCGACATTGGCCTGTGCGGCAACGGCGACGATTTCCTGAAGGTCTTCTGGAAGTTCGGCGAACTTGTCCTTGTTGATAAAGACTTCGATACCCGAACCCGGTTCGGCGAATGCCGGGGTGTAGTAATATTTGGCAACCGATGCCAGACCGAATGCATAATCGTTCCACGGACCGACCCACTCGGCGGCATCAATCGCACCGGACTGCAAGCTTGGCAGAATGTCGGCAGCAGGCAGAAGCGACGGGGTTGCGCCCAGACGACGCATGGCTTCGCCACCGATACCTGCATAGCGGACTTTCAGGCCTTTAAGGTCTTCAACGGAATTGATTTCCTTATTGAACCAGCCACCAGCCTGAAGGCCGGTATTGCCCGCGAGGAACGGCTTGACGTTGAACTGCGCATAAAGCTCGTCCCAAAGCGCCTGACCACCACCAAAACGCAGCCAGCCCGAAAGTTCCCACGCCATCAGACCAAACGGAATGGTGGTGAAGAACGAAACAGCCGGGTCCTTGCCAAACCAGTAATAGGGCGTGGAGTGTGCGAGATCGGCAACGCCCTGCTCGACCGCATCCATGCATTCAAGTGCCGGAACAAGTTCACCTGCACCGTAAACGGTGATGTTCAGACGACCACCGGACATCTTGTTGACGCGCTCGGCGAACAGTTCGCCATTGGCACCAAGACCCGGTGTTCCTTTTGGCCAGGGCATAACCATACGCCAATTGATGGTTTCATCGGCTTTAACGATGGCGGGCGCAGTAGCAGCGGCAGCAAAGGCACCGGCAGCAACGCCTGCGCCGCTCAGAAACTGACGACGTTTCATTGTGGGGCTCCCAATCAATATTGGTGATTTTTTGCGTTAAAAGTCTACGAAGGTAATTTCGTGACTCAGGCTGGCAACAAAGTTACGTTTTTTGGCGTATGCAACAATTCATGTTTGCGGGTAGCTGCATCGCGTAAACTGCATAACATCGACATTTCGTTGATATATTTTCATCCTGAGGTTCAGAAAAAAGGGGCCGCCCGAAGGCAGCCCCTGATCCTTGTGCCCGAATGGGGCACTATTATTAAGGTCAGTCCTAGTAGCCCCAGACCTTTGCACGGTGCAGAAGACCGGTTGCTTCGAATTCCTTGCCATAGCGTGCGGCTTTCTTGACGAGATCAAGATAGCTTGCCGCGATACGCCCCGACAGTTCGTCCTTGGCCGCGATTTCATTGACAGCGGCCTTCGAATGCTCGGCCAGGGTCATGATGACTTCATCAGGGAACTGACGAACTTCGACACCCTTGTCGATCAGCGGCTGATAGGACTGGATATTGTTGAAGGTAAAGTCAGCCAGGGTGTTTTCCGAAATTGCCTGTGCGGCAAAGCGGATGATCGCCTGCAAATCAGCTGACAGGGCATCGAACTTGTCCTTGCCAACAAAGATCTCAAGGCCCGGGCCAGGCTCATGGAATGCCGGGGTGTAGTAATATTTGGCAACCTGATACAGGCCAAACGCCATATCGTTCCAGGGACCAACCCACTCGGCTGCGTCAATTGCACCGGACTGCATTGCCGGAAGGATCTCGCCCGGCGGGATCATGGTGACGTTGGCACCGGCACGGCGCATGGCTTCGCCGCCAAGACCGGCATAACGCATTTTAAGGCCCTTGAGGTCATCAAGCGAATTGATTTCCTTGTTGAACCAGCCGCCAGCCTGCATACCGGAGTTACCGGCATAGAACGGTACAACGTTGAACTGGGCATAGGATTCTTCCCAAAGTTTCTGACCGTCGCCAAAACGCAGCCAGGCGGAAAGTTCCCAGGCCGTCAGACCGAACGGAATGGTCGAGAAGAAGTTCAGCGCCGGGTTTTTACCCTGCCAGTAATAAGGTGTACCGTGGGCCATCTCGACCACGCCCTGTTCGACGGCGTCCATGCATTCGAACGGCGGAACGATTTCGCCAGCACCAAAGACAGAAATGTTCAGGCGACCACCCGACATTTCCTTGACCATGGCAGCGAACTTTTCAGCATTGGTGCCAAGGCCGGGCGTTCCTTTTGGCCATGGCATCACCATGCGCCAATTCAGGCTTTCCTGTGCGGAAACAACAGCCGGTGCAGCAACAGATGCGGCAACGACACCCGCGCCAAGACCGGCTCCTTTAAGGAACTGACGACGTTTCATTGGGATCCCCCTAGAATCTTGTGTTTTGGTGGTTTTTTGCGCAACCACCACCCTGCGGAAGGGGATTTTGGCTAAAAGGCGCTTCAGTTTCCACCATTTTTGCCAAAAGCAGGAAATATTTTTTCACCGACGCTACGGCATACTGACTTTGGCGTATCCGTCGGTGATCCCTGAAACCTCATCTAGCCAAGATAACGATTATAGTCGGCGATAAACTGTTCAACCGTCCCCGCCCCCAGCGGTGTGTTGTAATATTGCTTCCAATAGGCCGCCAGGCTGTTCAGGTCATTGGGGTCTGATGGCAATGCACCGGGTGCCCGGTAATAGCGAATGCGACACATCGCGGTTGCATAGGCAAGATTGCTTGCCAGTTGGGCCGCCTTGTCCGGGGCGCCATCGGTTGCCGCTGGTTGCGGCCCAAGAAAAGCATCGACCTTTGCCTTGAGTGCCGCGCGGCTCGAATAATCAAGATAATTGACATAGCAATCATCAAGAGTTGCCGGTTCCATCTGATAGATGCCCATAGCGGGGCCACCACCGACCTGTTTGATATAGTCGCCCAGATGACTTTCATGGGCAGCTGTTCCCAATAGCAGGTTCTCTGCGACATCCGATGCCGGAAGATCAAGTGCGGCCAAAACCGGCCGGACAATCATGGTTCGAAGCTGTTCACTGTTAATCGGCACGACACACCCCGTTTTATCTGTGACTACACAGAGCAGTGACGGGTCATTCGACTGTGTGTGAAGTTAATGCGCAAAAAAGCAGGCGACGTGCACAACCGCCCCGCATTTCACCCCTTCCAGATAGTTAATTATATCCAATTGTATAGTTATCTCCCAAAAACCTAATACCAACCTATGAATTACGCCCCTATCGAGACTGAGAAAATACGCCCTTCATTCATTGCCTGGGGACTATATTATGCATTCTGAAATTCGTCGGCGCCTTGAGTTTATTGGTTTTGACGATGCAAAGGCCAAACAGCTCAGACGTGCCTGGCCTGTCATTGAAAAAAGCCTTCCACCTATTCTTGATGAATTTTACCGAAGGGTCATGGCCCGTCCCGAACTGGCACAAATTGTCGGTAGTCAGTCCAATGTTACGCGCCTCAAGGAAGCGCAAAGCAAACACTGGGCCAAGCTGTTTGACGGAACGTTTGATGATTCATTCTATGAAGATGTCCGGCGTATCGGCAAGGCACATGAGCGGATCGGCCTGACGCCGGAATCCTATATGTCTGCCTATAACTTCATGCTGGGCGAGATTTCAGCACTTCTGTTCCGGCACTTCCATCGAGATTCTCAGGTTTCATTGATGGTGGTTGCCTCGATCAATGCCATTCTGATTGATGTCGAAATGGCCATCACCGTTTATTACGAAGAAACCCAGATAACCTATAATAACAAGCTTCAAGCCATGTCCAGGGAGTTCGAGGAAACCATTGGCACGGTTGTATCAGCCGTTTCAGCATCCGCCGAGGATATGACGAGCGCATCCAACACCCTGATTTCCAGCATGACCGAAACCCAGGACGAGGTCCAAAAGGCCCTGAGTGCAGCCGAACTTTCTGCGGATAATGCAACGACAGTTGCCGGGGCGGCGGAACAGCTTGATGGTTCGATCCGCGAGATTTCCAGTCAGGTATCACGCGCATCAACGATTTCGAACGAAGTCGAAGAATCCGTCAGGCGCACCTCGGACACCATCGAAACCCTCAATACCGCCGCAGACCAGATCGGCACGGTTGTTGATCTTATCGATAAAATCGCAAGCCAGACCAACCTGCTGGCCCTTAACGCCACTATCGAGGCCGCCCGCGCGGGTGAAGCCGGCAAAGGCTTTGCTGTTGTCGCAAGCGAGGTCAAGAACCTTGCGAACCAGACGGCAAAGGCAACAGGCGACATCACCGAACAGATCAATGCTGTGCAACAAAGTACATCAGCAGCCGTTTCAGCCATCCAGACCGTAGCAGGACAAATCAGCAATATTGTCGATTCCGTTACCGCCATTTCGGCCGCTGTCGAACAACAGGCTGCCGCCACCACCGAAATCAGCGGCAATATCAACGCGGTATCATCTGCAAATCAGGATGTGAATTTCAGCCTAGGCACCGTCAGCGACACCGCGACCAAAACCAGTTCAGTCGCATCCCAGGTGTTTGAAGTCTCCAAAACCCTAAAGCAGAATTCCGAACGGTTGCGCACCGATGTGGATACATTCGTCACCAGACTGACTGCACAATCCTGATCTTTATCCATTCAGCGAACGGGCGCGTGAACATTGTTCCTGCGCCCGTTTTGATTTGGTGATGGTTCGCCCTCGACCATCTGCCGTTTTTGTCGGGCGGGTGCTTTGGCTAGCGCAGGTTATAGACCACCGGGACGGTCAGCATGATCTTGTCTTCGGTCATGGTATCGGGGAAAGGCGGAAATTGCCGCACCCGTTCGATCATGCGTTCCGTTTCACGATCCAGAATCTTTGATCCGCTTGAAGACAGCATTCTGGCCTCAAGCACCATGCCATCCCGGGCAATCACGATATAGATGCTGTTCTGGCCCTCGATGCCGCGGCGTTTGGCACGATCCGGATATTCGCGATAGCGGTTAAGCATCTGCAAGACAGAGGACTGGTAATCGACCATTGCCGCCTTGCTGGCCGCACCACCGCCACTGCCATTAGATGCCGATGCGGCCTGACTTTTGGCGACTTCGCCCACTGTCCCCTCGGACTGGCTTGAATCCACCGGGCCCGTTGATTGTTGAACAGGCTCGGTGGTTTTCTTGACCACCTCGGCGGTTTCAACCTTTTGGGATGCCTCGACCCTGGTCACCGGCGGCTTTGGCTTCATCCGGACCGGAAGCACTTCGGCCAGTTGTTGAACCATAACCGGTTCAGGTTCAGGTTCAGGCTCAGGTTCAGGTTCTGGCTCGACTTCGGCGACTTCCTGAACGACCGGTTCGGGTATCGGCTCGGGCGCGACGATTTCGGGTTCCGGTTCGGGGACAGGTTCCGGTTCGACAATTTCTTCGGGTTCGGCGACGTCTTCGGGCTTTGGCTCAACGACGGGCTCGGAAACCGGTTCCGGTTCAGGCTCTGTGACCTCGACAGGGTCGTCGGCGGCACGACTTTCGACAGAATCCGCGCTTTGTTCATCAATATCGGATTCGCCGCTGACGGCATGCCCGGCACCCAGCGAGATACTGATAGTTTGAACCGATCCGGCCCCGCCCCACCCCGAAGGCTGCGGATCAGGCACGGCAAGAACGATCCCCCCGGTCAGAAGAACACCTGTAAGCCCGGTTGCGATCAGGAAATCAATGCGTTTTGACATATCAATCCTGTCCCGCTTCGATGGAAGTCATCAGCTGGACCTTATCTACGCCGAGTTCCTGCAACCGTTTGAGCAAGGCAACGACCTTCGCCCCCTCGGTTTCGCGGTCGGCGCGGATTTCGACCGGGCGGCCGATATAATCGACAGGTAGCATCGATGACAGACGGTCAAGCCCTCCCTTGAGGTCATCAATCCCGATATCGCCATTCTTGCCAAACCACAGAACAATTGTGTCTTCCGGGCGCGCTTCGGCGGTCTGGCTTGCCGGCGGGTCGATTTCAAAGGGGCCGAGTTTTTGCAGACTTCCGGCAATCATGAAAAAGATCAGAAGCAGAAAGACGATATTGATCAGTGGCAACATCGGTTCCTGGACCGGGGTATCGTCGGCAATCTGGATGCGGCGTTTCATTCGATGAACTCCACATCGGTTACGCCACCCCGTCCGAGCGCATCCATCACATCGACCAGATGTTGCAGACTGGCACCATTCACCGGGCGCAGACGAACGGGTGATCCGCCATAGTCACTTTGCAAGGCAGGAACCAGCCCGGACAGTGAAACAGCTTCGCCATTGATTGAAAGCCCGCCATTGGCATCGACATTGACCGTGACCGGCCGCACATCGCTTTGGCTGGTGGCCCTGCCATCGGTGATGCTGACCGACATCTCGAAACCCTTCCAGTCCAGGAAGCTTGATGCCAGCATGAAGAAAATCAGCAAAATGAAGACAACATCAATCAGCGGGGTCAGACCGATCATCGGTGATGAACCGCGATTTCGTTCGCGCAATTGCATAAGACGTATTCCGACGGGTCTGGTTTATTCGGCAGCGTGGCGAAGTTCGGATACGTTGGACGCCCTTAAAGTGGCCTTGTGGGCAAGTTCGCCACGATTGACCACCATGGTGCAGACATCTTCCATAACAGCTGCTGCGCGGCTGATAACGCCCTGCATCCACATATGGAAGGCAGTTGCCGGAATGGCGACGACAAGACCGATCGCGGTCGTCAGAAGTGCCAGCCAGATACCGCCGGACAAAACAGACGGATCAATACGGCTTCCTGCACCTTCCATTTTCTGAAACGCCTCGATCATGCCCATCACGGTGCCAAGCAAACCAAGCAGCGGGCTGAGGACGGCAATCGCCGACATGACGCGAAGACCACCGTTCAGATCGTCAATTTCCTTGCGCGCACGTGCTGCAATCAGATCGGACGCAGCTTCGCGGTCATCAGCTGATGACACAGACAATGAAAGACCCGAAAGCCCGATCCGGGCTGCCGGATGGCGACGACGCGACAAAAGGTTTGCCGCCTGTGCTTCATCCCCTGCGCTCAGGTGACGTTCGACATCCTTTACAAAACCGTCTGCAAAGACGCCGCGGCGCAGGAACCCGACCAGTTTATAGAAAAACAGCACAATCCCGATCAACGCCATGGCGGCCAGAACCCAGCCAACCACACCCGCCTTGTCGACCTGCTCAATCACCGGCAACCCGACAAAGGCATCGGTCAGGGTATTTGACTGGGTTATTCCCGTCGTATCCACCGGAAGGCCGGTGTGAGGATCGACCATCACTGTCCCGTCTGCGGACAGGGTTCCGGTCGCAGACGCATCAGGTGCGAGTGCGCCATCGGAAGCAAGCGGGCTTTGCGCATCAACAGATGCGTCCAACGGATTTACAGGTTCAGGCATTTAACTTTTCCGATCACACAAACGATCCGCATCGGACGTCCTGCTCCGATGCATTTGAAACTGATTTGCATTCTTTACCGCAAATAGAATTGAGATGCAATCGCAACCAGAAAAATCTACAGGTCTTCATGCATGACAGCCCTGCTTCTTGCAAAAGAACGCAGGCAGAGATGCTCATGGAATGACAGGAAAACCGGACCGGGAAATGATGGCAAAAGCCGGATATGCAAAACCCCCGGAACTTCTGGGTTCCGGGGGTTTTGAATTGGTGAGCCCGACAGGATTCGAACCTGTGGCCAACTGATTAAAAGTCAGTTGCTCTACCAACTGAGCTACGGGCCCTCAACGTTGGTGAGCGGCGTTTTAATGGGACTGGCGGCATCGGTCAACCCCCCTTTTTGCACGATTTTGCACATCTGCCATGAATTCGCACCAGAAGCCCGGAAAACCACGGTTTTGACCCGTTAAAAAAATGTCATCAAAACCCGTAGCTCCCCGTCCTTCGGATTACGGAAGCCCGACCAGTCAGATTTGAGATTTCGGGGAAATGCAGACAAATAAAAAGCCCCCGAAACCGGAAAGGTTTCAGGGGCTTATTGGTGAGCCCGACAGGATTCGAACCTGTGGCCAACTGATTAAAAGTCAGTTGCTCTACCAACTGAGCTACGGGCCCTCAACGTTGGTGAAGCGCGTTTTAATGGCAGACAGGGCGCTGGTCAACACCTGTTTTCCATATTTTCCGTCTTTTTACGGTTTCACGCCCTAAAACGCGAAAGCCGCCCCACAAAGGGACGGCTTTCAGTTGCAAATGATCGGCTGACGCGATTACTGCGCGTCTGCTGCAACCTGCATTTTGACGATGACGTCAGGATCGGCGACGGTGCCATTGGCCCACGGCGCACCCTTCTTGATCATGTCGACATATTCCATGCCCTCAGACACCTGACCCCAGATGGTGTATTGACCATCAAGATGCGGTGCGTCGGTAAAGCAGATGAAGAACTGCGAATCAGCACTGTTCGGGTTTGCCGAACGGGCCATGGAAACGGTGCCGCGACCGTGATGCTCCTTGGAGAATTCAGCATCAAGCTTCTGACCTGACCCACCGGTGCCATTGCCCTTGGGGTCGCCGGTCTGCGCCATGAAGCCTTCAATAACACGATGGAACTTCAAACCGTCATAAAAGCCCTGACGGGTCAGTTCCTTGATACGGGCAACATGATTCGGCGCAAGGTCCGGGCGAAGCTGGATTACAACGCGGCCATCTTTCAGATCAAGATAAAGCGTGTTTTCCAAATCCTGAGCGACAGCGTCGTTTCCATTGGACATGGTTACAATTCCTAGTACGAGAGCAATTATTGAGAACAGACGAATAAGACGCATGGCCTGCGTTATTCCTTTTCTTCTGCCAGCTTTTCATGCAAGCGTTTGAGCACGTTTGCTGGCACAAATTCACTAACATTACCGCCCAACCGGGCGATTTCCTTAACAAAGCGCGACGAGACAAACTGTTGCTTGTCCGACGCCATAAGGAAGACAGTTTCGACTTCCGGGGACAGCCGGGCATTCATGCCAGCCATCTGGAATTCATATTCAAAGTCCGACACCGCGCGAAGACCACGGATGATCGTGCTTGAACCGTTTTCCTTGGCAAATTCCATCAGAAGCGATGAAAATGGCTTAACTGAGGTACGTGCAGCGACTTCGCCACCCGCAGCCTTCAGGGCCTCTTCCACCAGCTTGCAGCGTTCATCCACCCCGAACATCGGACCTTTGCCGGCGTTGATTGCAACGCCGACAATAAGCTGGTCCACAATGCGGGTCGCACGACGAATAATATCCATATGCCCCTGGGTTACCGGGTCAAAGGTCCCCGGGTAAATCCCGATGCGCGATACGGTAGAAGACATCTCAGTCATCGAACTTCCAATTATTCGTCGCTATCTGCGCCGTCAGATTCCGGTGCATCATCACCGGCATCAACAGCACTGGTTTCGGTCGCTTCACCGGCATCGGAAGCACCATCAACGGCACCTTCGACACCCTCGATATCACCTTCCTCGCCTTCGTCGTCACCACCAAGGTTACTTAGTCTCTCGACCGCCACGACCTGTTCGTCATCGGCAGTACGGAACAAGGTCACGCCCTGCGTCTTACGACCGGCAATACGGATATCGTGGGTCGGCATACGGATGACCTTGCCACCATTGGTGACCATCATCAGTTCGTCGCCCTCTTCGATCACGAAGGATGCGGCGACATTGCCGTTACGTTCGGACATCTCGATATTGGCAAAGCCCTGACCGCCACGACCGGTGACACGGTATTCATAGGCAGAGGTACGCTTGCCATAGCCGTTTTCGGTCACAGACAGGATCAGCTGATCCCCATCCCTGATTTCCTGATGGCGCTCGGCCGTAAGGATTTCAAGCGGCAGACTGTCTTCGGTGATTTCCTCGCGGCGCAGTTTACCTGCGATCGAAAGGTATTCATCGCGTTCTTCCATCGAGACATGATTGCCAAACAGAACCGACATCGCGATGACGGAATCTTCGTCGGCCAGGCGAATGCCGCGCACACCAACCGAGTTACGGCCAGTAAAGACACGAACGTCACTGACACGGAAACGAATGCATTTGCCCTGACGGGTGGTCAGAAGAATGTCGTCATCATCGGTACAGGTCTGAACCGCAATCAGTTTGTCACCACGATCTTCTTCAAGCTTCATGGCGATCTTGCCGTTGGATTTCACATTCACGAAATCGGCAAGACTGTTACGACGGACGTTACCGGTCGAGGTCGCAAACATCACATGCAGGTTCGGCCATTCTTCCTCGTCGGGAAGCGGCAGCACGGTTGTGATATATTCGCCCTCGGACAGCGGCAGCAGGTTCACAAGAGCCTTGCCGCGTGACTGCGGGGTACCGACCGGCAGACGCCAGACCTTCATTTTATAGACCATGCCCTCGGAGCTGAAGAACAGAACCGGGGTATGGGTATTGGCAACGAACAGCTTGGAAACGAAATCTTCCTCGCGGGTGGCCATGCCCGAACGGCCTTTGCCACCGCGACGCTGTGCGCGATAGGTCGACAATGGAACACGCTGGATATATCCGCTGTGCGACACGGTCACGACCATGTCTTCGCGGGCAATCAGGTCTTCGATGTCATGTTCGAATTCGGCTTCCTGAATTTCGCTGCGACGTTCGTTGGCGAACTCGTTGCGCATTTCAGTCAGTTCATCCTTGAGGATCGTCAGCTTGCGCTCACGCGAGGCAAGGATATCAAGGAAGTCTTTGATCTTCTCGCCCAATTCGGTCAATTCGGCAGCGATCTTGTCGCGTTCGAGACCGGTCAGGCGATGCAGACGCAGTTCAAGGATCGCACGGGCCTGTGCTTCGGACAGGCGATACATGCCATCGGTCGAACCGATCTGGTTCGGGTCGGCAATCAGTTCGATCAGCGGAACGATATCACCCGCTGCCCAGTCGCGTGCCATCAGCTGTTCACGCGCAATGGTCGGATCGGCCGCATTACGGATCAGCTTGATGACTTCGTCGATATTGGAAACGGCAATCCCCAGACCAACCACGACATGCGCACGTTCGCGCGCCTTTTTCAGAAGGTGGATGGTACGACGGGTAATGACTTCTTCGCGGAACTCGACAAAGGCCTGAATGATGTCCTTAAGGTTCATCAGTTCCGGCTTGCCACGGTTCAGCGCAAGCATGTTCACACCAAACGAGGTCTGAAGGGCGGTAAAGCGGAACAGCTGATTAAGAACAACATCAGAGTTCGCATCACGCTTGAGCTCGATCACCATGCGAACGCCCGAACGGTCGGACTCATCACGCAGATCGGAAATGCCTTCAAGCTTCTTGTCGCGCACCAGTTCGGCGATCTTTTCCATCAGGGTCGCCTTGTTCACCTGATAGGGAACTTCGGTAACAATGATGGCTTCACGGTTCGCACGGACTTCCTCGACATGGGTGCGGGCACGCATGACGACAGAACCACGACCGGTCTTGAACGCGGAATGGATGCCCGAACGGCCCAAAATAAGTGCACCGGTCGGGAAATCCGGACCATGTACAAATTCCATCAGACCTTCGACGGTGATTGCCGGGTTATCGACATAGGCCATGCAGCCATCGATAACTTCGCCAAGGTTATGCGGCGGAATATTGGTCGCCATACCCACGGCAATACCACCCGCACCATTGACCAGCATGTTCGGGAAACGTGCCGGAAGAACCGATGGTTCCTTGGTGGTTTCGTCGTAGTTATCGCGAAAATCAATCGTGTCTTTGTCAATATCATCAAGCAGGAAATGCGCTGATTTCGCCATGCGGGCTTCGGTGTAACGCATGGCGGCGGCCTTATCGCCATCCATGGAACCAAAGTTCCCCTGCCCGTCAATCAGTGGCAGACGCATGGAGAAGTTCTGCGCCATACGGACCATCGCATCGTAAATCGCGCTATCGCCGTGCGGATGGTATTTACCCATCACGTCCCCGACCACACGGGCCGATTTACGGAACGGCTTGTTATATTCGAAACCGTTTTCATGCATCGCGTACAGAATACGACGATGTACAGGCTTCAAACCGTCCCGGACGTCAGGCAGCGCACGGCTGACAATCACGCTCATTGCGTAATCGAGGTAGCTGCGGCGCATTTCTTGTTCGATGGAAACCGGGAAAATATCGCGGCTTTCGGAATTGGTCTCTTGGGTGGACAAAGGCCGTGACCTCTTAAACGCTTGATCAGAAATGATTCAATCGGCGTGACATGCAGCTATTTTCAAGCACATGCCGGACCAGAAAGGCGGAAAGTATCAGGTTTATCGACCACAAACAATATTGACAAATCCCATCATTCCGCATTGGGCAAGAAAGTTCGGAATTTATCATCAATCCGTGGTCCGATCTTACTGTCGGGGCTTGCTTTTTTCGCTCTTTGGAACGTCGAGCACCGGGGCCATGGGATCAGATTTTGCAAGCTTGGGTTCGAGTGATGCCGATTTACGGCCAAACCGCATCTGGGATGCGGCAATCCCGCACAGAATGATCACAAGTGCGATCAGCGCATTGGGCTGGGGCACTTCGCCCAGAACAATGAAACTGATCAGAACACCGACCGCCGGAACAAGGTAATTGTTAAAGACAAGGAAACTGGCCCCGGCAACGGCAATCAGATGCAGGATCATGAACATGGCAATCCCGGTCGGGAACATGCCCAGATACATGATCGACACCGCCGCTTTCAGATCCCATGTCATCGTCCAGGGCTGATCGATGATCAGGGTAAAGGGCACCAGCATTACGGATGCAAATGTCAGGATAATTGCCGTGGATCCGATGCGCGGCTGATCACGCAGATTGCGTGCCACCAGTGACGAGATGGCGTAACCGACAGCGGCAACCAGAATGGCCAGCTGGAACAGGAATTCCCCGCCCAGCCCCGAAAGGGTTTCCGGCCCGACCAGCACAATCACGCCAATCGTTCCCAGAACAACCCCGACCACCTTACCTGCTGTCAGCTTTTCATCATGGGTAAAGAAATGCGCAAGCACCACGGTGGTCAGTGGCACCGTCGACATCAGAATGGCGGCAAGCCCGGCATCAACACGGGTTTCGCCATAACTGATCAAAAAGAACGGAATGGCATTGCCGACCAGTGCGACCATAAAGGTCGAAATCCAGGCCCGCCTGCCCTTGGGCATTTCGGATTTGCGCATCAATGCAAAACACCACAGCACGATTGCGGCAAAGGTCAGCCGCCCTGCAGCCACCACAAGCGGGGAATAGGCATGCACACCAATCTTGATAAAGGTAAACGAGCTTCCCCAGATCATGGCAAGAAGCAACAGCAAGCCATATTCACGAATTCCCGGACGTGTCATGTTCCCAGCCTATTTTCGCCATAGTTATTGGGCTTCATCACAGTCGTGATCAAACCAGCAGTCAGCGTTAGAGGCCAAGCACCAATTAATCAAGAAAATAGAACCCGGACCGCCATTTCATTCCGGGTCAGGACCATCTTGTCGACAGAAAGACACGCAACCGACCAGGAGGGATCCTAGATGCGGATAACCATCCTCCAAACAGCCAATATTCCACCTTCATTGTGCTGCCGTCCATAAGGCAGATCAATGAAGCAAAATGGAAAAAGTGGAAAAAAGCACAATCAGCACATGTTTTTAGTTGCGAATGATTTGCAATAGCATTACATTACGCACAACAATAAAAACCGGGATACGAAAAGATGAGCTACGTTGATCAGGAACTGTCGATTGAAGACATGCTTGCCGACCCGATCGTGCAGACATTAATGCGCTATGATGGCATTTCTGCCAGTGACGTTCGTCACACGATTGAACAGGTGACTCAAACCCGTGCCGGAAAATCCGCCTTTGGCGAATTTGGCAGCACCCATCACACCCGCATATCTTGGGCCAGCGAGGCTGCACAGGGCAACAGGTTGCGCCACAAGGCCGCCTGAAAGCCGACACCAGCACCATCCCGCGCCATATGCCGGGAACCATACAGGTAATGTTGTTTAGGGCCGGTCGTCGTTCAGCGACCAGTCATAGACGTCATCACTCACATCAAACCGGCCGATGCTGTCGAGCTGACGGGTCAGCTCCGGCCCGGCATAGCTCAGAAGATGGGCAACCAGTTGCGCATCACGCTCGCCAAAGTCTTCCCGATACCAGTCATACAGGCTTGAAATCACAAAACCACCGTCCCCGTCACCGTGAATGGCGCGCGGGTGATTGATAAAATCACGTGCTGCCTGATCAAGCTGATCATCAAGCAGGTCGGCATCATAGGCCTCGGCTGCGAGTGCCGGACAGCCGACCGATGCACAATTGACCGCATAGTGAATGCGCGGATCAATCCAGATCGGACGCAGAATGCGATGTTCGATATCATTAAGCGACAAGGTCCGCCCTTCGACTGTGATCAGCTTCTTGTCCCATGGCCCCGATGAAAACAGACCCAGTGAAAACAGACCGGGCGAGATATCAATATCGCGGATTGATGCCACCGGATAATGATCAAGCACCACCTTTACGGTCAGCGCATTATAAAGATTGATCCAGTATGCCAGTTGCTGATTGCGATTAAGGTCGCTGACCGGAACCGTGACCATTTTCCCGACATAGCCCGCCACGGCCTCAATCCCGTTGGCCCGATCATCAAGTGCTGCCTTGTAATCAAAGGTGGTGACACCGGGTTCTGGCTGCGCAACGAACCGATCAAGCACCGCCTGCCAGCCGGAATGATCAATTTTCTGCATGCTGTCAGGATCATGCGCCTGCCAGTCCGGCCAAAGATCGGCTTTGGGGGCGGCATAGGCCCCGACCGGCGCAAAAGCCGATATCAGGACAAGCATCAGAACAGACAGAAACACGCGCATGATCAGCAAACCATTTTTCAGGGCAACGAAGTAACGTACCAGCCGGGAAGACCCGTTTTAGAAATCAGTGTGAGGCACCATATCATCAGTGTTAACCGCATAGGGGCAAAACGACCTCATCAAACCGGCGTGATCACGCAAACCTGCTTTATATACTTTTAACCCCGAGTTGAGATACAATAACGACCATGATACAGGCAGGTGCAATACAGGTTATCCCCGGAAGTGGCGGGCAACTTGGCCAGATCATAGCCACACGCGCCCTGCCCGGCTCCGGGAGCCAGCCGCCGACCAGCGGGTCGGGCGGAACGGGCGCGTCTGCGCCGCAAACCATGCCTGCCGCCGTGGCGCTTGTTCCGCTTTCAGGCACATCGCAACCTGCCAGCGGATCGCTCCCCCGCTCCGAACCATCCAGATCAAACAGCACCGGGACGACAGCGGAAAATACGCCACCGCCACCAGCGCCGCCCGCGCAAACCGCACCGGTCAACCGTGCCGCGTCGGTCATTACGATCATCCAGCAACTCGATCCGCGTGATATTAGTGGTGAACCGGCTGCCCCTGAAACCGACACCGGATCCCCGACCGAACGCCAGCAACAGGAACGCGAAGACACGCCCAAAAGCGCGCGCCCGCGTACATCCAACCCGGCCCTTCTGACCGCAAGCGAACGTGAAATCATTCAGCAACTGCGCGCCCGTGATGCGGTCGTCCGGACCGAGGAAGAAAGCCACCAGACACTGGCCGGCGCCAATGCCGGCATGATCAGCTACAGCTATACCGCAGGTCCCGACGGGCGGCTTTATGCCACCGGCGGGAAAGTCAGTATTCATCCCCTTCAGGGACTTGATGGCATTGCCGCCATCGCCAATCAGGCCGCAATTTCACGTGCTGCGTCGGCTCCGGGTAGCTCGGCTGCGGATTTTAACGTCGCCAAGGGCGCATCCATGAGCATCTCGGCCATGATCGCATCACAGGCCAGTGCCGCAGCAGAAAGCTATCGCATCACCCTTGGCCTTAATGCTGCGCCAAGTACGATTGATCTTAGCGGCTAATTCCCGCTGCATTCACCCAACAAAAAAGCGGCCCGCACGGAGCCGCTTTTGCTTTGTCTGATCCGAAGCTCGATATCATTCGGCGTAATGCCAGAAGATATCAAAGCCCGGATTAAATACCGTGACCGGACCTTCGCCGGTTTCGATCTTGGCGGCGATTTTCGCCGGTTCCGCACGTTTTTCCAGCGTGATCTGATCACCGTTCAACGGCAAGCCATAGAATTGCGGGCCATTGACCGACGCAAAGGCTTCGAGCTTATCAAGGGCGTTTTCCTGCTCGAACACATGGGCAAGAAGCTGCACGGTATTATTGGCGGTAAAGATACCGGCACAACCACACGGGCTTTCCTTGCGCTCATCCGTATGCGGGGCGGAATCGGTCCCGAGGAAGAAGCGCGCATCGCCCGACGTGGCGGCGGCACGCAACGCCAGACGGTGCTTTTCACGCTTGGCCACCGGCAGGCAGTACATATGCGGATGAATGCCGCCCACCAGAATGGCATTGCGGTTAATGATCAAATGGTGCGTGGTGATCGTTGCACCCAGATTTTTGTCATTGGCCTTAACGTATTCAACGCCGTCTTCGGTGGTGATGTGTTCCATCACCACGCGCAGTTCCGGCAAACGCTTGCGCAGCGGCTCCAGAACCCGGTCGATAAACACCGCTTCACGGTCAAAGATATCGACATCATGATCGGTGACTTCGCCATGCACACACAGCGGAATGCCAAGCTCTGCCATGCGCTCAAGCGCTGGCATCGCATTGTCAAAATTTCGAACCCCGCTATCGGAATTGGTGGTCGCCCCCGCCGGATAAAGCTTCAATGCGGTGATCACACCGGCCTTGTAACCTTCCTCGATATCATCGGGATTGGTGCCCTCGGTCAGATACAGGGTCATCAGCGGGGTGAAATCATGGCCTTGCGGAATGGCCGCCGTGATGCGGTCGCGATAGGCAACGGCATCGGCGGTCTTGACCACCGGCGGCACAAGGTTCGGCATGATGATCGCACGGGCAAAATGCGCGGAAGTCTCGCCAATCACACCTTTTAACATCGCGCCATCACGCAGATGCAAATGCCAGTCATCCGGACGGCGAAGGGTAATGCGATGTGTCGACATGTGACGATCTCCTGGCAACCATTGAGCCCCATCTGGGAAATATGGAGCGTTACCTAGCAGATTGGGTGGGAATTGGGAATGTCAAAGCGGGGGAAATGTGACCAGAAAAGACAAAAGGCCAGGCATTTCTGCCTGACCTTTTCACATGGGGCGAGTGATGGGACTTGAACCCACGGCCCCCAGAGCCACAATCTGGTGCTCTAACCACCTGAGCTACACCCGCCATCGTGTGGCGCGGTTTATATGGCCCGTGGCCCGCAACGTCAAGCGCATATTTTCACTTTTTTCCGCTGAATCTCCCCAACCCCTTCAAAGCGCCGAATTTTGCGGGCTTGGGCGGTTTGACACCAAACCAATGGCGTTATTTGTATGATAATTTAACTCACCTACCCGTCTGAACATCTTGCATGTCGGGCCACATGCCTTAATTAATCGGAACCAGGAACTGAACCGCAAAACAATGTGCGAAACCATGCATATACGTCATTGCGGACTGCCCGCACCCAAGGATTGATTTCGGGTTGGCGGGCCACAAAACAGAAAAACAGACGGAGTATCGGAATGAAGTGGGGCGTCATCAGCACCGCCAAGATCGGCACGGAAAAGGTCATCCCGGCCATGCAGGAAAGCGACAAGCTTGAAATCCTTGCCATTGCCGGACGCGATCTTGGAAAGACCCGTGAGGTCGCCGAAAATTTGCGTATTCCGCGCGCCTATGGTTCCTATGAGGAACTTCTGGCAGACCCGTCTATCGAGGCGGTTTACAATCCCCTGCCCAACCATCTGCATGTTGAATGGACGATCAAGGCGCTTGAAGCAGGCAAACATGTCCTGTGCGAGAAGCCGATCGGTCTTGATACCGAAGATGCCAAACGCCTGATCGCCGCCCGGGACAAAAGCGGCAAACAGGTTCTTGAAGCCTTTATGGTGCGCCATCATCCTCAGTGGCTTGAAGCCCGCAAGATCGTCGAAAGCGGCCAGATCGGTGACATCACCACGGTGCAGACCATCTTTACCTATTTCAATGCCGACCCGAACAATGTGCGCAACAAGAAAGATATTGGCGGCGGCGGGCTGCTTGATATCGGATGTTAC
>Ga0207828_100211_pt1 | contig 40801 bp, 36 predicted proteins | sample TtaePargueraPR_11_FD_187276 | JGI IMG/M metagenome (GOLD analysis project Ga0207828, IMG submission 187276) | Aerobic enrichment media microbial communities from Bioluminiscent Bay, La Parguera, Puerto Rico - Tt and P2 (3) (SPAdes) | ecosystem: Environmental > Aquatic > Marine > Unclassified ...
CCCCCCAGCCACGAAGCGCAACAGGAAGTCGCGACGCAGGCGGTGGCGAACGCCGAGGTCAGCGCCGAACAAATGGATAACTTCAAGAAAGCGTTCAGTGCCTGTCTCGAGGCCAAGGACTACCTCGTCAAGTATTGACGCCAGGGCCAGGCTGCACGAGGACGCCGGGCCAATAATGTGAAGGAGATTTTCATGGGCACTTCCGCCATACCGACTGCCCGTTGCCGACCGGCGTGGATGCTGCCGGTCGTGGCGCTATTGCTGGCCGCGGGCACAGCGTCGGCACAGTCCGACGACGACTCGGCGTTCAGCATCAGCCTGGGCGCGTTCTTCACCGATCGCGAAAGCGACACGCGGATCGATGCCGACGACGGTCCGGGATCGGACATCGACCTGGAGAACGACCTCGGTTTCGACAAGTCGGACACCGTCTTCCGGCTGGACGGCTCCTGGCGCTTTGCGCAGAACCACCGCATCGACTTCAGTGCGTTCGACTTGTCGCGCAACGCGGTGAAGACGATCGAGCGCGAGATCACGATCGGTGACACGACCTACGAGATCGATACCTCCGTCGAGGGCAACCTTGACCTGAACATCTACAAGGCGGCCTACACGTGGATGTTCAAGCACGCCGACCGCAACTTCCTCGGCGCGAGCGCCGGCCTGTACGTCGCCGACATCGGCACCCGGTTCCAGGGGCCGCTCGGCGTGAACCCGGAGTCGAACGACATCACCGCCCCGCTGCCCGTGTTCGGCTTGCGCGGCGCCTGGTATTTCACCGAGCGCTGGTCCGTCCGCGGCAGTGCCGAGTTCTTCGTGTTCGAATACGACGCGTTCGACGGCGCCCTGTATGACGTGTTCGGTGGCATCGACTACGCGTTCAATGACCTCGTATCGCTGGGTCTCGGCTTCAACGCCGTGCAGTTCGATCTCGGCTTCAGTGACGATCGCCTGAGCGGCGACCTCGACTGGGGCTATGCGGGCGCGATGCTGTACCTCAAGTTCGACTTCTGAATGCCACGCTCACCGAATAAAACCAACAACAGGACGACACACGCATGAAAAAGAACGGTCCCTGGTTATTGCTTGGCGCGCTGCTCACGCTCAGCGCTTCGGCTGATGACATCCGCGGCGCCGACAAACTGCTGTGCAGCGTCCAGCAGACGTCGCTTTGCTTTGCCGAGGTCGAGTGCACGAACATCCCGCCGACCGCTTTGAATATTCCGCAGTTCATCGAGATCGACATCAAGGGCAAGAAGATGTCGACGACCGCGGCCAGCGGCGAGAACCGGCAGACGCCGATCGACTCGGTCGCCCGGAAGGACGGGCACCTGCTGCTGCACGGTTACGAGCAGGAACGCGCGTTCACGATGCTGGTGCCGGAACTGACGGGGCTCGCGTCGTTCGCGTCCGTGGGCGAAGACCGCAGCGTCGTCGCGTTCGCCGCCTGCACGCCGCTGCCGACGCGCTAGGCGCGGTTACAGCGGCGGCAAGCCGAGGTACGCACGCACGGCCGGCCGCGCCCGGTTCATGTTCGTGACGATAAGGTCCTGCAGCTTCGCCACGCCGTCTGCGCGTGACGCGGGCGGCTCGTCCAGCCACACGGCACCCGAGGACAGCAGGTCCGCGCTGTCGCCCTTGAGCATGTAGAAGGCGGTGTGCACGACCGCGACCAGCTCGTCGTCGCCGCCCGGGCTGATCCGGCGCGCAAACCCGCGCATGTCACGGTAGACGTCCTCCGACACCTCGCTGCGCACGGCAGCGAGCGACGCACCCGGGCCGACGGCGACGGGCTGCATCATGACGATGCCGTCAACGCCGGCCGCCTCGAGGCGCGCGATGAAATCCGCCCGTTTGAAGTCGCCCGGGTCCGCCACGATGCCGTAACTCGGCACCGCGTCGTAGTTCGCGGCAATCAACTTCGCGGCCAGGGTGTCTTCGAAGGCCGCGCGGGTGCCGGCATCGTCGACCAGTGCCACCAGCGCCAGTCGGTACGGCGTGGTCGCGCCGCCGGCGGTGCCGCCGGGCGTCGAGCACGCGGCCAGACCCAGGGCGATCAGCACCGGGGCCAGCAGCCTCGGGAGCAGGGCCGGCAACCGCAGGCCCGGTGCCGCGCCCCGATGGGCCGCACCCTTCATCGACTCTCGCCACCATCCACTCTCCGCCATGCACCTGCCCCTGTTGCGCCCGCGATCAGGCCGAAAAGACCACTATACGTCAGCGGCCGGTGGCTGCCAGCGGATTCCCGCCGAGCGCCTCGGAGATGTCGGCGATCGCCTTCTGCGCGCGCACGCTGTTGCCGGCCTCGTCCAGCGGCGGCGAGATCACCGCGATGCCGAACTTGCCCGGGGAGACCGCGATGATGCCGCCGCCGACACCGCTCTTGCCCGGCAGCCCGGTGCGGTACAGCCACTTGCCGGAGTCGTCGTACAGCCCGGCCGTGGCCATCACGGCCAGCACTTCCGGGACGTTCCCGGCCGTCATCACCTGCTTCTTCGTCACCGGGTTCGTGCCGGCATTGGCGAGCGTCCCGGCCATCGTCGCCAGGTCTTTCGCATTGACCGCGACCGAACACTGTTCCGTATAGATGTCGGTGGCGCGCATCGGGTCCTTCTCGATGTAGCCGTAGGCGTACATCAGGTAGCCGATCGCCTGGTTGCGCTGGTTCGTTTCCGACTCCGACTTGAACACCTCCTGGTCCACGGACAGCTTGCGGCCGGCGAAATCGGAGTAGTACGTCAGGAGACTGTTCCAGATCTCGTCGCGCGACGTGCCCCGGACCATGGCCGTCGTCGCGATGGCGCCCGGGTTCACGAGCGAGTTCATCTCCGGGCCGCCGAGTGCTTTCTGCGAGAACTCGATCGACACGATCGAGTTGAATCGCATGCCGGTCGCGTCGACGCCGATCGTGTTCGCGATGACCTCCGGCCCCTGCTCCTCGACGACCTTGGCCAGCGTGAAGACCTTCGAGATGGACTGGATCGAGACCTCCGACGACACGTCGCCGGCCGTGTACACCTTGCCATCCGTCGTGACGAGCGCGATGCCGTAGATGTCCGGGTCGACCCTGGCGAGCGCGGGGATGTAATCGGCGTTGGCCCCCTCCTGGAGGTCGCGATACTTCACGTGCGCCGCGTCGAGCGCGGCCTGGATCTCCTTCGCCGATTGCGCCTCGGCCGTCGCTACGAGCGCGATGCAGGCGATGACGGCGAAGCCTGCGCGTTTTGCGGGATTTCTCATGACCCTCACCCTTTCCGATTGACGCTTTGGTGGACTGTACATAAGTGACCGGGCGGCGTCTGCCGGTTGCGGGCGACGGACCGTAACGACAGAATGCCGGCATGCGATCGCGACTCTACGCGACGTGCGTTGTGCTGGCGGTAACGCTCTTCGCCGGTCCTGGTGCCGTCGCTCAACCCGGTGCCGCCCCGAACGTGCTGATCCTGCAGTCGCTGGACTCGCAGACCGATCCTTACCTGACGGTGACGCAGACGTTTCGCGCCCGCTTCCAGTCCTACTACGACAACCCGGTGTCCTTTGCCGAGATCAGCCTCGACGCGCGCTGGGGTGGCCGAAAGGATCGCGAGCCGTTCCAGGTCCAGCTGATCCGCAACCGCATCGATGTCCAGCGCCCGGACATCGTCGTGTGCATCGGACCGTCCGCGATCGACTTCTGGCAGCGCTACCGCGACCGGATCGCGGACAGCATCCCGACGGTCATGGCCGCGCGGGAAAGCTTCATCGAGGCCTCACGAATCGAGCCCGGGGACGCCGGCGTCTTCTCCGAATGGTCGATTCCGAGTGCCGTCGACCACATTCTCACGCTGCTGCCCGAGACACGCGAAGTCGTGATCGTGTTCGGCGGGTCCGAACTGGAGCGCGCGCAGACGGACGAGGCGCAGAGGCTACTGGCGGATTACCCGGCCGACGTTTCGTTCACGTACACCTCCGACCTGGCGATGGACGACATCGAGCGCCTGTTGTCCGAGCCACCCGAACACACGGCCGTCTTGCTGGGCATCTTCAGCGTCGACGCGCGCGGTCTCATCTTCCCGCTCAACACCGGCGTCGAAAAGCTGGTTGCCGCGAGCAACGTCCCGGTCTTCAGTGCCTTCGACACGGCCATGGGGTCGGGGGTCGTGGGCGGCCGCCTCATTCCGCTCGTGCAGCAGGCCCTGGACATGGCGGACCAGGCGGTGCTGCTGCTCGACTCACCGGGGGCCGAACCGGTGGTCAGGATCGTTCCGCAAAGCGCGCCGACCTATGACTGGCGCGCGCTGCGGCGCTGGGGCATCGACGCCGAGCGGTTGCCGCCGGGCAGCACGGTCCTGTTTCGCGAACCGACGCTGTGGGCGAAGTACGGCCACTGGGTCGTCCTGGCCGTCGCCATCGTCGTCGTGCAGATGCTGATGATCGCGGCGCTCCTGATCCAGCGGCGCCGCCTTCGGCGCGCCGAGCGGGCTGCGTCCCGTCTCAGCAGCCGCCTGATCACGGCACACGAGGAGGAGCGCCGGCGCGTTGCACGCGAGCTTCACGACGATCTCTCCCAACGACTCGCCGGGCTCGCGATCGACGCGTCGTTCCTGTCCTCGACACCCGACGAGGCGCGCAGGGCGCAGCTCCTGCACCAGATGCAGCCGGAGCTCGTGCGCATCAGCAAGGACGTGCACGACCTGTCGTACCGCCTGCACCCGTCGATCGTCGAGGAGATCGGGCTGATCCCCGCGATGCGTGCGGAGATGGACCGCATCGGCCGCGTGACGAGCCTTGCGATCGTGGACAAGATCCGGCCGCTGCGCGACCGGCCGGACCGGGACGTCGCGCTGTGCCTGTATCGCATCACCCAGGAATCGCTGCAGAATGCCGCAAGACATGCGCAGGCGACGACCGTGACGGTAAGATTGCGGCAGGGTCGGCGATTCTACGTGCTGGAGATCACGGATGACGGCCAGGGCTTTGCCGTGACGGACCCCGACACCGAGCACGGCATCGGCATTTCCGGCATGCGCGAACGGGCGCGGGGCGTCCGGGGCGCCCTCAGGGTCAGCAGCGCCGTCGGCAAGGGCACCCGCATCAAGGCCAAACTCCCGGTGAGAGAGACCATCGATGAAACGAATCAGCGTGCTGCTGGCGGATGATCACCGGATCGTCGCCGAGGGACTGAAGCACCTGCTGCTGCAGGAGTTCGATCTCGTTGACGTGGTGACCAGCGGCGAGGCGTTGCTCGAAGCCGCCGGCCGCCTTTCCCCCGACGTCATCGTCTCCGACATCTCGATGCCCGGCATCAGCGGGCTGGACGCGCTGGCGCGCCTGCGCGCGGCCGACCCCGCCGCGAGAATCGTGTTGCTGACCATGCACCACAACGTCGCGTATGCACGCGAGGCCCTGCAGGCCGGCGCGCTGGGCTACGTCCTCAAGCAGTGCGCCGTCGAGGAACTGATCCTCGCGATACGGGCCGCGATGGCAGGAAACGTGTTCGTATCGCCCGAGATCGCGGGCGACGTTTTCCGCGGCGCCGGCCACGGCGATGCCACCGGTACCGACGCCTTCGAGAGCCTGAGCCTCCGCCAGCGGGAGATACTGCGGCTACTTGTCGACGGCTGCTCGGCCAAGGTCATCGCGGGGCGTCTCGACATCTCGCCCAGGACGGTCGAGAGCCACAAGTACAAGATCATGCAGATCCTCGACATCGGCAACAACGCCGAGCTCGTGCGCTTCGCGGTCCGGCACGGCCTCGCCGACTGAAGCCCTTCGGGTTCTCGGTATTCTCCCCGTGCGTCCTGCGTAGTTTTGCGACTGCGCAACCCGCCCGCTTGTTCGGTCTGATGGGGGTACAGGCGGATCACTGGCGGATTTGCGGGAATCGGCGGGGTCACAATGGCAATCCGGGTCGACGAAGGCGTGACGTGTGCGATCCTGGCCGACCGCAACGCGGCCTTCGCGGACCGCTTGCGCCACCTGCTCAGCTCCGCATCGGACACCGTCTTCCTGGTCGGCGACGACCCGTCACTGATGGACGGCGCCAGGCGGCTTCGACCCAACCTGATCGTCGTGGACCTGGGTTTCGCCGACGACGGCATGGTCAGCCTGCTGCAGCAGATCCGTACCGAGGTTCCCGCGGCGCGAGTGATCGTGCTGTCCGTGCACGACGACCCTGCGATCGCGCAAACACTCGTCGCGGGCGGTGCACACGGCATCGTCCTGAAGTCGCAGATTGCGGACGAGCTGTTGGCGGCGGTCGATACGGTGATGGCCGGACAGTCGTTCGTCTCCGGGCGATTCCGGGAACAACGGGCACCGCCGACCGCGACTCCGGGTGACGGCCGGTAGGTCGCGCGGTTGCGCGCACTCGCCGGCTATTCGAAGTCGAGAAACAGCGTCAGCCGCAAATGCAGGTCGGTCTCCGGGCGTTCGCCCGCGCCGTTGTCATCGTAACGTTTGACGACCACGTTCGGCGTGAGCGCGTAGTGTTCGCCGAAGCGGATCTCGAGTCCGCCGACGACCATCGTGGCCTTTGCGGCCGGGTCGAACGGCAGGTAGTCGATGCCGTCGCCCTCGGCGCTGGGCTCCAGCAATCGGTCGACGCGCAGGATGACGCTGGACCGAGCGCCCACCCGTGCGACAAGGAACCCGGACGCGAGCTCGACGGGCGGGTCGTCCTCCCGGTCCTGGTGGGAGTACTGCAGGCCCCAGCGGAAATCATCCGTTGCGTAGCCGACGAAGCCCTGCACGGTCGTGCGATCGGCCGGGCCGGGAAGTGATTCGTAGTCCGCGAACAGGTCGACCGTCCATTGCGAATCCGGGTGCCAGCTCATGGCCGTCATGAACTTGTAGCCATCGCCGGAATCGGTGCCGAATTCGTCGCCGTCGCCGAGCATGACGCGGTAGCGGAACCGGCCGTCCGCGGTCAGCGGCCCCCGCAACGCGATGCCGGTGTCGCGGCTGGGCAGACCCTGCAGGTCCATCGGTGTCCTGACGAGGTAGCGCAGGCCCCAGAAATCCTCGATCAGGTCGAAGGTCAGCGTGGGGGCGAGGCCGATCGTCAGGCGGTGCTCGCCGAAGTCGCGGCCGACGTAGAGGTCCTTGAAGTCGGCCTCCATGCCGTAGTCCTCGAACGCGCCGGCCTGGTTCGCCTCGAAGCGCAGGCGCCCGTACCACTGCTCCCCGAGGTCCGCGTCGAGCGTGAGGTACGCACGCCGCATGACGAGGCCGGCGGCGTCTTCGTAGGCGGCGTCGTGATAGCTCGGTACGGCGTACAGGTCACCGAAGGCCAGCCAGCCGACATCGAGCCACGAGGGCCCTACGGCGCCGATTGCGTCGCCGGCCCCGGCGAGAGCGAGCGTGACGACGATGGCAAGTCGGTTGCGAAACCACATCCCGCCGAAGAATCCGTGATCGCGTGACAAAAGTCGATCGCGGACGTCGCACGCGCGTTGCGCCGGGCGCGCCAACCTTCTTCAGATGTACCCGCCGCAATTCCGGCCACGCGCCGTTGGGCAGCCGATGGGATTCCGACTATGATGATCACCGCGCCAGGCGGCTGGCCGGGGAGTACGCAGCAATGAAGAAGTCGTTCTGGGTCGGCCTGTGCGTCGTCGTCATCGTCGGTCTCGGTCTGTGGGCCCGGGAGGTCCTCAAGATTCCGGAGCGCCTGCCCGCGGTACCGGAAGCGCACAGCACCCGCGCCGTCGTCCCGGGCATTCCGAACGCGCGCTACTGGGTCGGCTACGAAATCGAGCCGTTCGTGCGGGACGTGCTGGCCGCGCGCGAACGGGAGCAGGCATGGCATGCGGAGAATGCGCAGGCGGAGCTGCCGCCCACCATCGATCTCCTCGCACTGTCCGGCGGCGGCGAGAAGGGCGCCTTCGGTTCGGGTCTGCTGAACGGCTGGACCGCGGCGGGCGACCGGCCGACGTTCAAGGCCGTCACCGGCATCAGCACCGGCGCACTGATCGCGCCCTTCGCATTCCTGGGTGCTGACTACGACGACGTGCTCAAGTCGGTATTCACGACGAGCAGCCCCGACGACATCCTGGTCCACCGCCGTATCAGCGCTGCCATCGAAAACGACGGCATGGCGGACAACCAGCCGTTGTGGGACCTGATCTCGCGCCACGTCGACGAGGCCATGCTGGACGCCGTCGCCGCCGAACACGCGAAGGGTCGGCTGTTGCTGATCGGAACGACGAACCTCGACGCGGGCCAGCCGATCGTCTGGAACATGGGTAACATCGCGGCCAGCGGCGCGCCCGGGTCCCTCGACCTGTTCCGTTCGATCCTGCTGGCGTCGGCAGCGATCCCCGGCGCCTTCCCGCCGACGATGATCCGGGTCGAGGTCGACGGCGAAGCCTACGACGAGATGCACGTCGACGGCGGCGCCTCCGCGCAGGTCTTCCTGTACCCCCCCGAGCATGAACGTCGTGTCCCGGGCCCTGGGCGAGGTGACGAGCCGGCCGGGGCGCGTGTACGTGATTCGCAATTCGTGGATCGAGTCCACGTGGAAGCCCGCCAACCGGCGCACCATCGACATCGCGGGGCAGGCGATCGCGACGCTGATCCAGACGCAGGGCCTCGGCGACCTGTTCCGCATCTACCAGACCGCGCAGCGCGACAACCTCGATTTCAACCTCGCGCTCATCGGCGCCGACTTCAAGTACCCGCCGCACGAACAGTTCGACACCGCGTTCATGCAGGCGCTCTTCGAGTACGGCTACGACCTCGGCGCCCAGGGCTACCCCTGGAAGAAAGTGCCGCCGGGCTGGGACAGCGCCGCCATGGCGGGCGACCGGCCGGCCGCCGACCCGCTACGGTAAGGTCTCGACGATACGCCCGGCGATCACGCCGAAGAACGGGTTCGCCCGCAAGCGCGAGAACGTACCCAGCCCGACGACGAGCGCACCGCCCTCGCCCCTCGCGGCAATCGCGCCGAGGTTGAAGACAGCACCGGTCTGCGGTTCGAGCCCGTACACCGGGTCGTCCGCCGGAAACGGCAACGAGACGTGCCCCACCGAGAACACGCCGTGCGGCCATGCCAGGGGCAGGTCCTCTACCAGGACGTCACGCGTCCCGGGCAGTCGCACGTAGGCCGCGACCTCGGGCGAGTCGGCCGACCGGTTCGCGACCAGCGTAAGCCGGAACGGCAGGTCGACGGCCGCGCGCAGGCGCTCGAGGTCCGCCTGCGGTCCCGGGGCAACGAAACCCGAGAGCATTTCCTGCCGGTTGATGTCGAAGACCACGAGCTCGTGGCCGCCGGCCGGCAGTCGCGCGAGCAGGCCGCGCACGACCTGCTCCGCCGTGACGGTCGAATCCACGATGGACTGGAACACGTGCACCCGCGGCATCCCGTCGAGTCGTCCCGCCGTTTCGAGCTCGTCGATGGACGCCTGGATGACGCGCGTCAGCAGGTGAACCTGGTTCGCCGCGTTGACGGGAAAGGAGTTGTACTTGTACGGATCGTATTCCGGGAAGACGTCCATCCAGCGGGACTTTTCGAAGTACGGGATGAACGACAGGCCCGAGAGTATGTTCGTGAGGACGGCGAAGCGCGAGATGCCGATCGCCGCGGACACGAGGTACAGGTCCCGCGGCCGCGGCAGGTCGGGGTCCTCGAGGCTGCGCAGCGAATACAGTGTGACCAGCGCCGCGCCGGTCGAGTGCCCGCCGGCCACGAACGGCTTGTCCGGACCGGCTTTGGCCGCCGCGTAACGCGCGGCCAGCTCGACGGCGGCGTACCAGTCCTTCCACGACACGTCGAGCAAACCGGCCGGGGCCGTGCCATGACCCGGCATCCGCAACACGACCACGTAGTAGCCCTGCGCCTGCAGCGTCCCGGCAATGGCGCGCAGGCTGTAGGGTGAGTCCGTCAGCCCGTGCACGAGCAGCGCACTGCCGCGCGGCTCTCCCGCCGGCGCGAGCTCGAAGGATCGGTTGTAATCAGTGTCCATTGCCAGCGCCGCAACGACGCTGTCCGGATTGAACCGGCTCAGCGCCTGACGATCGGCCTGTGCGGGATCGTCCAGCACGCGGGCCCGCAGCTGGGCGAACAGCCGGTCCTCCAGCGCGAGGTAGTCCTCGAACGTGTCCGGCGCACCGGCGGACGCGGCGCGAAAGTCGTCGAGTTCGACCCGGTGCCACGCGGACAGGTCCGGCAACCGGGCGCGCGCCTGCACGGCGAAAACCAGCACGATCAGGACGCAGCCGGCCGCCGCGAGCCCCATCGCGCGGACGAGCCACCGACGAATTCTCTGCCTCAATCGCATCGCCGACCTGCCAGCCGTACGCCCGCCGTCAGGGCCGTTCCGACAGGCTGATCGCCGGAGCCCGCAGCGAGAGGCGGCGGTTGCCGCTGGCGAGCCGACGGGGCCGGGGTCGGTGGACCTTGTTCATCACGTGACGTCGCTCCGCGTTGCGAATGGCGTCAACGCTATCGCAATCCGGCATCGGCGCCTATCGAAAGTTGGCCGCGCGGCGCCGAGCCGATGTTCAGGCTGCATTCAGGGATCGGTCGTTACGGTCGTCACAGAACCCGACAAATCTTTCAATAAACCGTTCGTGGGAGGGTGGACCGATGCACGTTACGAAAACGTCAGCGGCACTGGCATTCCTGCTCGCAGCCGGACTGCTCCTCTCCGGTAACGCGCCTGCAAACTCGCCGCAAGGCAATTCGCCGACCATACGGCTGTTTCCGACCACCGTGGTCGAGGACCTGAAGCAGACGAGCTCCGTCGCGAAGGAAATGGAGACCGGCCTGCAGGAAGTGATCGGGCGGCTGGACCAGCAGCGCGAACTCTACCTCGGCAGCAAGTGCGAAGGCGCGGACAGCGACCCCGGATGCGAGCGGCTCGCCCGACAGATCGGCGCCACGTACCTCGAGATGCTCGGCATCATGGAAGAGCGCCTGCCCGACATGGAGCACACCGTGAACAACACGCGGCTGAGCCTCGAGAAACGGCTGCAGAGCGAGATCGGCAACAAGATGACGCCGTGGACGCTGCAGGAGATGCTGCTCGGCGGCGACGCGAGCGATTCCCCGTCCGCGTCAACGTCAGGCCCGACGATGCGCGGGCGCTCCGGCATGCGCCTGAGTGAGCGCTTCCGGCAGTACTACCAGCTCGTCGCCTCGTCGGGCGGCAGCACCGACCAGTCGCTTGCCGTGCTGGCCTCGGACATCTACCTCGACATGGACGAGACCTCGACGCTGATCGCGAGGACGCGCGAGGAAATTGCGCGCGCGACACTGGTTGAACAGCTCAACCAGTCGTTCGGCGCGATCACGCCCGAGATGATGGAGGTCGTCGGCGGGGTCAAGTCGATCCTGTTCGGTGACGAGGCCATGGAATACGCCGTCTCCGCACCACCCCCGGCGCACACGGAGGAAGCCTGGGTCAGTCCGCTCGCGAACTAGGGAGACCGTCATGTCCAGATCCGCCCATACGCCCGTCCTTCCGCTCTTGGCGACTCTCGCGCTTGCCCTGGCCGGCTGCGCAAGCACGCCGCCGGATTGCGGCAGCATCGGCACGCGCAACCTCGACGCCGCGTTCGCACAGGCGAAGTCGAGCCTCGGTGCCAGCTGCCAGGCGCACTTCGACCGCTACTTCGACGAATTGCTCACGATCGCGGAAGGCGATCCGAAGCCCGGCAACAAGCGGCAGTTCAGCGAGTTCCTCGTCTGGGCATCCGACGAAGGCATCCTCAGCAAGCAGCAGGCGCGCGACCACTACAACCGCTACTTCAGCGTGAAATTCGTCGCACTCGCCGGCGACTACAACAACTGCTCGTACACGTGCCCGCGACGCGACCGGGTAATGCTCGACATGGAGCGCGAGCTGTCGGACAAGGAGCGCGGGTTGATCAGGATCACCGAGGACAACAGCGCCTACTACCGGTCGGACGAGCTGTACCGCGAGGTCGAGCTCGTGCTGGAAGCGACCTGCACCGCGTGTGCGGCGCGCGGCGGACGCTGAGGACGGCGTGATGACCCGCGGCATCGGCCGCCCGTTCCTCGAGGGCCTGGGCGCGGGCGCGGCCGGCACGTTCGTGATCGCCGGCACGCTCGTCTACCTGCTCGAACAACAGGCCTGGATCACGTTCTCGCACTCGCTGCTGCCGGGCGTCGATGCGTCACTGGCCTGGGCGAAGGCGAACCTCGGCTCGTCGATCCCGGTCTTCGCATTGCTGCTCGGCGCCTGGGTCATCACGCTCGCCCGGCTGCGCCGTGCGCTCGACGGCGACCGGCCGATCGAGCGCATCGTGCAGCTCGACCATCTCTCGGACACGTGGACGGCACTGTTCTTCGGCACCGGCGTCATCTGGACGGCGATCGGCATGCGCAGCGCGTTGATCAGCGCGCTGGGCAATCCCGACGCCTCCGTCGACAACGGCGCGATCAACGTGCTGCGGAGCCTGGTGGACGGCGGCATCCTGCTTGCGTTGTCCACCACCATCTTCGGCGGCATCGGCGGCTACCTGATGCGCGTCTACAAGTCGGTCACACTGGGTTCGCGCCTGCAGGAGCGCTACAACGCGGCCGCCCGCGTCGATACGTCGAGCATTCGCGACGTGCTGCACCGCATCGAGCAACAGGTTCGATCCTTTGGCCGCGGCGGAGAGGAGCAATGACGCGCCTGCCGCACGGCTTCCCGGCACCGTGGTTCAACGCCGACGCCGGCGGCGCGGCGGACCTGCAGACGGACGTGATGCGCTTCATGGCCATCCTCGCGTTGTGCCTCGTGGCGATCTTCGCGCTTGTCCAGTCGGTGCCGATCGAGCCGCCGCCCGTGGCCGAGTCGCGCGCGGCGGACGCGCCAATCCCGCCAACGACGGCGCCGCCGCCGGTTCGCGTCACGGCAGCCCGCGCAGCACCGGCGCCGTCTGCGCCGGTCGTGCCGGACCCGCCGGTCCCGTCACCCGCAGCGGTGGCGACGCCACCGGCCGCGCCCGTCCCGCCCGCCGCGACGCCGGCGCCCGCCGACGACGGGTTCACGCTGCGTTTCGAGTCGGGCGACGCGTTGCGGTCGCTCGTCGCGCGGGGCGAGGTCGGCCTGTATGCCATGCGCGGCAGCGACGCACGACGCCTGGCATTCGAGCGTGGCCGTCCCGTGTTCTGGACGGCGTCGATGCCGTCGGTGTTTCACGAGATGGAGGCGCGCACGGTGCCGGCCGACATCGCGGCATCGCTCGACCCGACGTACGGCGGCGACGTACGCTGGGGCGTGACGCTCCCGTCACGGCTTTCGCGCGACATCGAGCGCCGGCTCGACGGCGGCGGCAGCGGCGAACTCGTCATCGCCGCAAACGGCCGCTTGCGGCGGGAGTAGCGGATGGTGATTAGCCGCTACTCCACCGTTCTGCCGATGCTCGCCATCGCCCTGCTGGCAATTGCCCCTCCGGCGGCGACCGCGGCCCGGGACGTCGAGGACTGGGTCACCGGCGAGCTGGCCGATTACGTGCATGCGCGACTGACGACCGCGCCGCGTTTCGACGGGACGTCCGTGCAGCTCGTGGTCTTCGCCGACGACCGCGCGGCATCGAGGACGAATGAACTGGCGCTTGCGCTGCGCAACGGTCTCCGGCGCAGCCTGGCCGGCCGCCGCGACATCCGCCTGAGCGGGCAGCCGGACCCGCACCAGGCCCTGCGCCAGCCGCCCATGACCGCGGAGGATTGCGCCGCGATGCGCCCGGACGTGCTCATCGGTATCGAAGTGCGGCGCGCCGCCCGCGACGACGCGGTCGTCCGCGTTCGGGCACTCGATGACGCCGACAACCGCTGGGTGCCGGATTTCGGCCGGGAATGGCGCGGCCGCCTGACGTCGGCCCAGCAGCGCGCATTGGACACCGACGCCGTTGACCGCAGCTACCTCGGTCGTCGGGACGTCCCCTATGACGTCTCCGAAACCGACCTGATTGCGAGCCACCTGGCGCGCGACCTGCGCTGCAAGCTCATGCGCCGCGTGTCCGGCGAGTACCGCCTGGCCATCGCCGAGGCGCCGGACGACGGCGATGCCCTCGCGGGCGTTCCGAAGCTGGTGTCGCACCAGGTCGGCGGCATCAGTTCGCTGCGGCTCCTGGCCGGCGCCGGCGCCGCAAACTCGGCGCTGACGGCCGCATTGCACCCGGTCGACGGGCGCCTCTACCAGTACTGGCTCGTGCTCGAGCCCGACGCGGGCAGCACGGACCTGCAGCCGCTGGCGAGCAGCGTGTACGTCGAAATGAACCCGCCCCCGGCGAGCGTCGCGAGCGTCGACCCGGTGATGCCGGCGTCGACCGCGGCACTGCTGAGCGACATGCGGCTCGTCCGGCTGTCCGGCAGCCCGGTGTGCCTCGACGCCGGCGTGTCCACGTCGTTGCTTGCCCGCGGCGGCGTCCGCTGCGCGGCGCTCCGGGTGACGGCGGCAGACGATGCCGTCGTCTTCCTGCTCAATCACCAGCAGAACCTGGGACTCGTCCGGCTTGCCGACGATCGCTGTGCGATACGCCCGCGTCCGTACGTGTTGCGCCGGGGTGAGTCACTGACCGTCCGGCTGCCGGACCTCGTCGCCATCGACGACGCCACGTGGTCGTCCGTTTCCGGTTGGCCGCTGGTACCGGGCGGGGAGGTCTATTTCGCGATTGCGTCCGCCGACGACGACGCGGCACGGGAGATCGCCCGGCACGTGTCGACGCTGCCGGCCCGCTGCTCGGACGCGGTGCGGCCCGGGCTCGACGGCGCCGCCCTCACGCACTGGTTGTACGGCCTGAAGGACGTGCTGGAAACCCGGTCCGCCGAGGTCGCCTGGCGCGCGGTCCGGACCCGAAGCGTGCTCTGAGCGATTCGCGAATGATCAGGATACTCGGAGCAATCGTCGGTGCCTTCCTCGCGGCGAGTGCGCTCGTCCTGTTTCTCGGCATCCCGGAGTTTCATCGGCCCGGCGCGGACGACGCCGGCCAGGCGCGGATGATCGCCGCCATCGAGAATGCACAGAGCAAATGGGAAGAGCGCGCGCCGCCGGAGCCGGCCCTCGTCGACACCGGCGCGCCCGACACGCCGCCCGAGGCATCCGCGACCGGCGGCGATGTGCTGCCGCCGTCGCCCGATGACGGCGCACCGGCAGTGCCGGCTGCCGTGCTTGTCGACGACACCCCGTTCGCGCCGCCCGCATGGCACGCGATCTGGGCGCCGTTTCGCACGGAGATCGCCGCGCGCGGGTTCATCAGCCGGCTCGAGAGCGTCACGGGCCTCGACTACCGCGTCGAGAAGCAGGGCAAGGGCGCGTGGCAGGTCGCGTTTGCCTACGGCGACGAGACGGAGCGCGATGCCGGTCTCGCGCAGATCGCCGCGGCGACGGGACTGGATTTGTCGGCGGACCGGCGGTGAAGGCCCGGTCGCTGTTCGTCCTGTTGCTGGCGACCACGTGCGCCGCACCGGCGGCAATGGCGCTCGGCACCGGCGACGACCCGGCCGGCGCGTGGGCCCGGTACATGACGTCGGCCGCCACGCTGGAACCGGGGTACACGTTTCCACACGCGGACTGCTTCCGGCGCGCCGCGGAGGCCCACGGGCTGCCGCTGACCCTGCTGCTCGCCGTCGCCCGCGGCGAGAGCGATTTCGACCCGGCCGCGAAATCGCGCGCGAACGCGCACGGCGTCATGCAGATCCAGTGGCCCGGGACCGCGAAGCACCTCGGCATCGACCGGCTGTCCCGGCTCTACGAACCCTGCGTCAACATCGACGCCGGCGCGCGTTACCTCGTCGAGCTGCTCGGGCGCTACGACGGCGACCTGCACCTGGCCCTGGCCGCGTACAACTACGGTCCCGGGCGCATCCCGCCCGGCGCCACCCGCATCCCGTCGGGGGCGCGCTGGTACAGCGCCTACATCTACCGGCACCTGGGATTCGTGCTCGGCGACGGACGTGCAGGACTGCGCGAGTCCTCGCTGTACTCGGAACTCGGCCGATCACTGCTACTGAGCTTCGGCGAACCGTACCGCGCCGAGGCCTTCGTGGCGCGGGTCGAGCAGAGCCTGCCCCGCGACGGTGCCCCGCTGCAGATCGACTGGTTTCGCACTGCCGTCGGGCAGTTCGACGTCGTCTTCACCTACGCGGACAAGGACGAGTTCGAGCAGGGCGCGAACGTGCTGAGGCGCGCCGGTTATCGCGTCGACTAGAGGTACTTCAGAAACGTGTCCGGGTGCGCCTTCTTGAACGAGCGGTACCACAGGCAGGCCGGGTACAGCAGCGCAATCAGCACCGCCGAGACGACGTAGGTGGTCGTGATGTCGCCCGCGCCGCGCAGGCCGAACCAGGTCGCCGGCACTTCCAGCACCAGCCGGTGCACGAGGTAGTAGAACATCGCCGTCTCGCCGAAGACGAGCAACAGGCCGTTCCGCCGGGCGCCGATGTGCGGCTCGATGGTTCGCAAGAATGCGAGGCACAGGAACAGGATGCCGAGCTCGAGGCCCAGGTAGGCGATCGACGGCGGGTACTTGCTCACGTGCAACCACTGCTGCCAGCTCCCGTCCGCGCGGTGCAGGAACATGTCGCCGTAGCCGGCGCTGTAGCGCACGGCGGCAAAGACCAGCAGCGCCGCAACGCCGGCGACCCACAACACCGCCTTGCCGGACACCCGGCTTTGACCCGACGCATACCGGATCACGTGGCGGCCGAACACCCAGCCCAGCATCATGATGGCGAGCCAGTGCACGAACGGGTAGATGATGAATAGGCTGTCGCTGCGGTAGTACCCGACCGTCAACGCAGCCGTGATCGACGTGCTGCCCGGCGGGTTCCACACGGCACCCACGACCAGTTCGCCCAGCGCCATCCACGCGATCGCCACGGCGCACAGGCCCCAGGTGGGCAGGCGGCGAAGCCCGGCCATGCACATCATCGAGACCCCGATGGCGTACAGCACGCCGAACGTCCAGCGGCCGGATCCCAGCGACACGACGGTCAGGTCGAGGAGCGCGATGATCGCGCCGCGGATCAGGATGTTCCGGTCGATGTCCCAGGCCGGCAGGCCGCGGGCCACGCGACGCTCGATGCTGATGGCAAGCGAGGTGCCGGCCAGGAAAACGAAGGTCGGCGCACACAGGTGCGTGATCCAGCGCGTCAGAAACTCCGCCGTCGGCAAGGCCATCGTGCCGGCGTCGGGGAAGAAGGCCGAGTCGTGCGCGATGTGTTCCCCGTCGAAGGCCATCGAAGCATGATCGATGACCATCAGGATCATGACGACGCCCCGCATCCAGTCGATCGCGGCGACGCGCTCCTTCGGCACGCCGGGTGCGGCGGCAGCACTTTTCGTTTCGGCGGTTGCCATGCGGGCCCCTTTGTTGTTCTTGACGATAGCCGTACCCGGGAATTGCTAGTATTGCCGGGCGTCATCGCGTTGCCTGCCGGCTGCCGCTGACCCGATGACAATAACCGATTTACCGCCCGCGGGCAGCCACCCGCCATGCCCGCCCCTGGAGTGCACGCCATGAGCTCGGACAAGAAAAAGGACAAGGAGAAGTCGACGGCCGGAAAGCTGAGCCGCAAGGACTACGAGAAAGCCCTCGGGAAGCTGCAGGTCGAACTCGTTGCGTTGCAGGAATGGGTCGTGCGCGAAGGCGCCCGGATCTGCATCGTGTTCGAGGGGCGGGACGGCGCCGGCAAGGGCGGCACGATCAGGGCGTTGACGGACCGGGTCAACCCGCGCGTCTTCCGGGTCGTGGCGCTACCCGCCCCGACGGACCGGGAGAAAAGCCAGATGTACATCCAGCGCTACCTGCCGCACCTGCCTGCGGCCGGTGAAGTCGTGATCTTCGACCGCAGCTGGTACAACCGCGCCGGCGTCGAGCGCGTGATGGGCTTTTGCAGCGACGAGGAACTGCGCCAGTTTCTGGCCGTCGTGCCGCTCGTCGAGAAGGCGATGGTCACGTCCGGCATCACGCTCATCAAGTACTGGCTGGAGGTGTCGCCCGAGGAGCAGACGCGCCGGCTGCAGGACCGCATCGACGACCCGCGCAAGAACTGGAAGCTGTCGCCCATGGACGTCAAGTCCTACACGCGCTGGCAGGAATACTCCGTTGCGCGGGACGAGATGCTCGTGGCCAGCGACACCGGCTACGCGCCCTGGCACGTTGCCGTGTCGGACAACAAGCGCAGGGCGCGACTGAACATCCTGTCGCACTTCCTGGCGCAGGTCCCGTACGAAAAAACCGAACGCGAGCGCATCGAGTTGCCCGAGCGGCAGGTCGAGGACGCGGGATCCGCGTACGCGCTGAAAGTCATTCCGGAACCGTTCTGAGACGGTTGCCGGCACGATTCCGGCTCAGCCGAACGGCTTTCCCGGGCCGCCCTTGCCCTGGCCGCTCGCCGCGCGATGGGCGTCGACGCGCGCGATGATCTCCGCCGTGAGCGCCCGCGTGTCGTCCTCGCCGATGCGGTCGACGGCCTTGTTCAGGGAGTCGTAGGTCGCGGTCAACAGGGCCTTGAGCTTGCGGAACCCGACCGGGTTGCGCGAGCCGCAGACGCTTTCGTCCCCTTTCAGAATCCGGTCGACCGTGTTCGGCGCGCGCAGGTCCACGTCACAGACCGCGGTCAGGCGGACCAGTTCGTCGGCGATGGCATCGAGATGCCGCTTCCAGACCGTGTTCGCCGCCTTCGGGGTTGGATTGTTCGTATCCGCGTCTTCCATCAGGGTCTCCCGGCCGGCGCGAGATCGTCGCCCGGCACGCCTCGACTCTACGCGCCCGGTCGCTGCTTGGCCATCCCGGCGGCAATGCACGCCCGTGACTGACTGCCACGAACATTTCGACTCACCGGCCGCGTCTCGACATTGTTCGATCTCGTCGCTACCCGTTACCCCCCTTTTTCGCGAGATGTTGGCAACAGGCACCTGCCCTATTGTGTGTTCCTGTTTACTACGTCCTGCCCGCCCGGCGGGGACAGGCAACGCGATGGAGCCATCCGACGATTTCCGGCGCGACGCTTTTGGCGGAAGCGCAACTTACGAGATCGTGGTGGAGGGCTTGATTCCCCTTACCTGGGGTGAACGGCTCGCCGGCATGCTCGTCCGAACCAACCCCGGCACCAATGGCGAGGCATCGCACTCCGTACTCGTCGGGCCGCTGCGTGACCAGTCCGAGCTGAACGCGGTACTGGACGTACTGTACAACCTGCACCTTCCGCTCATTCGGGTGGAGAAGCTGGCTGATCGCTCGACGTAGCCGGATACAGCCGGCGGCCGGGCCCGCAGTTGATGATTGTTGAGAACTTACAGGTCACCCTATGAACAGCAGGACAATTTGCGCGGCGCTAGTTGGGACGACTGCGCTGGCCTTTTCAGCGCAGGAGGCCCTCGCGGACGAAGGCGGAGTCAGTTTCTGGCTGCCCGGCCAGTACGGGAGCTTTTCTGCCGTACCCGTTGAGCCGGGCTGGTCACTCGGGTCCGTGTATTACCACTACAGCGGTGATGCGGGGGGGTCGAGGGAGTTTCCGCTTGGCGGTGAGATCGTTCTCGGCCTCGATGCTGATGCCGACCTGCTGTTCCTCGCGCCGAGCTATACGTTCGCCGGAGAATTCTGGGGCAAGGGCCAGCTGACCCTCGCGATGACTGCGGTCCTGGGCAGCTCTGACGTCGGCGTTGACGCTACTCTCACGGAGCCGGGTGGTGGCTCCGTCTCCGGCAGTATCAGTGACTCCGTATCCGGCATCGGCGACCTGTACCCGTCGGCCACGATTCGCTGGAACGATGGCGTCCACAACACGATGACCTACGCGATGCTGGGGGTGCCGGTCGGCGAGTATGATCAGGACGATCTCGCGAATCTCGGCACGAACCACTGGTCGATCGATCTCGGCGGTGGCTACACCTACCTGAACCCGGACAACGGCCGGGAGTTCTCCGCAGTTCTCGGCTTGACCTATAACTTCGAGAACCCGGACACCGACTACCAGAACGGCGTCAGCGCTCATCTGGACTGGGCTGCGTCACAGTTTCTGTCGGAGACTTTTCACGTCGGCCTGGTCGGTTACTTCTACGAGCAGCTGAGCGGCGACAGCGGTGACGGTGCCCGCCTTGGTGATTTCAAGTCCAGCGTGGCGGCCGCCGGTCCTGAGGCGGGCTGGTTCTTGCGCGAAGGCGCCTGGTATTTCAACGTGAAAGCCTACTACGAGTTCAGCGCCGAGCGACGGACAGAGGGCTGGAGTGGCTGGTTGACGCTGGCCATCCCGCTCTAGTAAGCCGGCACGGTCGCAACGTGCTCAGATGCACGTTGCGGTTTCGGCTTACAGCTGACCTTCCGGCAGAATTTTCAGGAACCACGCCTTGAACCGCTGCCAGCCCGTCGTCTGGGGCTCACGCGTCTCGACCACCTCGCGGCCATCGATCGTCGCGTGCCACTCGAGATTGCCATCATCCCCGTAGACGACCCGGTATGCCATACCGGGAATATCCCTGATACTGCTTTCGGCGAGCTGTGAGGCAAGTTCGGTCGAGTTGATCAGGATCCCCATTTCCGTGTTGATGTCGATCGACCGGGGGTCGAGGTTCAGTGATCCCACGAACGTATAGCGCCGATCGATGATCATGCCCTTGGTGTGCAGGGTAAGCTGGTCGAGTTCCGTCGTGCCATCGTCATTGATCACCTTGGCCGCGTCGGCTCGCGCTTCCCACAACTCGACGCCGGCGTCGAGGAGCCGCTTCCGGTAGCCCGCGTAGGCGGAGTGGACGGAGGTGTGATTGTTCGTGGCCAGTGAATTCGTGACGAGCACGATGCGAACGCCCTTCGCGGTCACCTCTTTGATGGTCTCGATGCCCGTCTCGCCCGGAATGAAGTAAGGCGTGAAGACGAGCACCTCCTCTTCGGCGTTCAGCAGTGCCTTGCGCAACTCCATGGCCACGACTTTCTGGTCGTCCGAAACCGCGGTCAACAGCTTGTCCGGGTCGTCGCGGATCACGCGCGCCTCTGCGAAATACGGGCGTATCGACCCGTCATTGAGGTCGTGCATCAGGTTCGTATGGATCGCGCGCGCGTAGATGGAGTCGCTCTCCTCGGCGATACGCTCGTCGAACGCGTGTTTCTTCTCGGCGAGCCCCCTGGCCTGGTCCGGCTCGTACAGCGCCTGCATCGGTACTGCGAGCTCATGGTTCCAGTAGCGGTCGAACTCGGCCGAGACGTCCCCGACGATCGGACCCGCCAGCAACATGTCGAAATCGATGAACTCGCCGGTCGTGTCGAGCTGGAAGTACTCTTCGGCGATATTGCGGCCGCCGACGATAGCCGCCTGGTTATCGACGATGAACGACTTGTTGTGCATGCGCCGGTTTGCGAGTTTGAAGTGACCGAGGTAGTTGAAGGCGTAAATGCCGTCCCGGGCTATCGGATTGAAGATGCGGATCTCGACGTTGGGGTGCTCATTCATCAGGATCAGCCAGCTGTCGTCGACCGTCGTGAAAATATCGTCGAGGAGGAAGCGTACGCGCACGCCGCGATCGGCGGCTTCCAGCAGTTTGCTCGAGAAGACATAACCGGCTGAATCCGGCTTCATCAGGAAGTACTGCGCGTCGATGCTTTTCTCGGCAAGGTCGATCAGCGTCAAACGTCCGCCGAACGCGTCGAGGCCCTGTTCGAGAGGGTAGAAGCCGTTCGGGTGAGACCCGCCCGACAACCAGGCGGCGCTTTGCGTTGCCAGTTCCGTAGTCTCCGTATCGCCCAGCGCGCTGCTCGGCGTCCGTGGATAGTCGAGCGGCACGCTGGCGCATCCCGCGAGAAACACCAGCGTCAAGCCAATACCGAATGCGCGTCCGCGCCGGTTCCTGTAAGTCTGCATCGATCCGGCTCCTGGCGCGGCAGTCATCAATCGATAACGATTACACGGTAGCATCGCGGGCACCTCCTTTACATCGCGGTGGAAACGGGTGGGGAGTTCGCCTGGCGGAGCCCCACAGATGAACTTGCTCATTCGGTCAACTTTTGGGTGTGGTCCGGGATTCCCGCATACTTCAGCGCCAACTCAAGAAGAACGACAACACGAATCGAGAAACAGCATGGCTTCGCGAGACACGCTGCCAGCACATGACCGCTTGCGCCCGCTGCCCCTGATACGGACGAAGCTATTCCCGCCGGCCTTGCCGAATGATCACGTGGCCAGGAATCGACTGCTGTCGACGCTCGATCAGGCGCTGGAGGTTCCGTTGACGATCGTGTCCGCTCCGGCCGGATACGGCAAGACGATACTCGCCAGCGCCTGGGTGCAGCGCCATGCCCCGTTAACGGCGTGGCTGTCTCTCGACACCAGCGACGGTGAACTCCGCCAGTTCCTCGACTACCTGTGTGCCGCAGTCTGCAACGCGGCGCCCGAGGCGATGTCCGCGACGCGGGACCTGCTGGATGGCGGCGAATCCGCGCCCGCCGACGTTGTCGCCGCAAACGTCCTTCACGACTTCGATGACCTCGACGCACCTGTCGTGGTCGTCCTCGACGACTTCCATCGTCTCCGCGCCGACTCGCCAGCGGTGGACCTCCTGGCTGCCGTACTCGATCACCCGGCTGCCGGCATCCACTTCGTCATACTGTCGCGGCGCGATCCGCCGCTTCCGCTCGGCCGACTGCGCGCGCGTTGCCAGCTGGCGGAAATCCGGCTGAGAAACCTGCGGTTCGAGCCGAACGAGGCCCGCCGGTTTCTCGAATCTTCGCTGCCGCGGCCGCTCAGCGACGGCGCCATCCGGCACCTCGAAAAAGAACTCGAAGGCTGGGCCGTTGGGTTGCGGCTCGTCTCCCTGATGCTCAGACGCTCGACAGATCCGGAGTCGGTGATCGCCGGCCTGCGCGGTGGTCTCCCGGAGTCCCAGGACTACATGTTGCAGGAAGTTCTCGCGCAGATGCCGGCCGAGACGCGTCGCTGCCTCCTTCGATCGTCGATACTATCGCGGTTTACCGCGGACACCATTGCAGCCGTATGCCCGAGGCTCACCCAGGGTGGCGGCGAGTTCGTTCGGGAGCTGCGGCGATCAAACCTGTTTGCGACGACGCTGGACCCTGAACGTCGCTGGTTTCGCTACCACCACTGGTTTCAGCATGTCCTGGCGCGGGAACTTGCGAAGGAATCCGCGCCGGAGGACATCCGTGCGCTGCACATCACGGCGGCAGAGTGGTTTGACGCCAACGATGAGCACGGCGAAGCGTTGACGCATTTCCTGGAGGCCGATGCGCCGGAGCGTGCAATTGCGCTGATCGGGCGGCACTACCTGGCCCGGATCGAGCAGGATCAGTGGTACGTTGTTGACCGCTGGTTGCGTGCGTTGCCGGCAGCCGTGCGTGATGGTTCGGCGATCGCACAGCTCGCAAATGCCTGGGTGGCGTACTGCAAACTGGACTTTGCCGCCGTGTCCGCATGCCTGGATCGCATCGCGGTGCTGGCGGGCGATGGCCAGCGTCATGCGGGTTGGGAGTTCGAGCTCGCGTTCCTCCAGGGATGGCTCGTCTACTGGACCGGGGACCTCGCGCAGGCATGCCAACTTCTCGACCGGGCGAAACCGTTTTTCTCGCTGAATCCGGGAATGATCGCGGGCGAAGTACGCCTGTATCGCGCGTTCGCAATGTGCATGGGCGGTGACTATCCTGGCGCCGTCCGCTTCCTGACCGACGAACTGGCGGCAGCCGGCGCATCGGCAGGTACGCTGTTCCTACAACGCCTGCACGGTGCACACGCGCATGTTGCGCTGCTGTCCGGTGACATCGCCGGTTCCGATATTGCCATCGCGCGGACGCGGGCCGTCAGCTCTTCGGACACGAGCCGGTACGTTGCCGCCTGGACGGATTACTTCAGCGCACTGCAGCACTTCGGCCGTCTCGAATTGCCGGCGACGGTCGACTTCCTCGACCGTTGCGAGGCGCACCTGAATGTCCTGGAGCACCGCGTCGCTGCGGACGTCCTCGCCGTCGGCGCAATGGCCCGGCTGTTGGCCGGCGACGTTGCCGGAGCCGCGGAAGCGCGTGAGCGGCTCGACGCGTATGTCCGGAATTTCCGGCTCCCCGAGTTCGTCTGGATCGTGGAATCGGTGTCCGCTCGCTGCGGGCTGCTTTCCGGCGAGGCCGGCTCCTGGCTCGGATGGGCGCGCCAGGTCGCATTGCCCGAAACGGTGCCGCTCGAGGCACATTTCTGGGTCACCAATCCAGGCGTGACCCAGGCCCGGGTGCTGGTCTCGGCCGGTGAAACCGTCGACATCGAGCACGGCCTGTCGCTGCTGGAAGCACTGTCGTCAAGCTACCGCAAGTTTCACAATCTGAGTCAGTTGCTCGACGTCGATGTGCTTCGAGCGCTCGGCTTGTTCCGGCTGGGCCGTCCTGGCGATGCCGAGGACATGCTGATGGCCGTGGTTACCGCCGCCGCGCCGGGTGAGTGGCTACGCCCGTTCGTCGAGGGCGGGGAGCTGGTTCGCGAGATGCTGACCGCGATCGATACTCGCGAGATGAGCAGCCGCAACCACATCGCGCGCGTACTCGACGCATTCGCACAACCTTACCTGGCCGATATGGCGCAGACGCTACCGACGGAATCGGCGGCGGATGGTGCTGTGGCGCTGAGTGAGTCGGACAGCGTCGACACGCTGACGAATCGCGAACTCGACATTCTCGAGTTCCTGGACCAGCGCCTGCAGAACAAGGAAATTGCCGCGAGGCTTTTCATCTCGCCACATACAGTCGGGTATCACCTCAAGCACATCTATCAGAAACTGGGTGTTCACAGCCGTCGTCAGGCTGTCGTCAACGCGCGGAAGGCCGGCATAATCCCGTCTCGCTGACGTGGCGGGACAAGCGCATCGCTTTGCCCCGGCGTCGCGGCGCCGGGACTTACGTGTTACCCCCGCACTTTGCGGGATGCCAGCGGGAAGCGCCTTGCCCAGACTGGCCCGGTCTCCGTCTCAAAGGCTGACACATGATTGCGCCAAGTCGCTTAACGCAGGCAGCGTACCTCGCTGGCTGCGTGATGTACCTGTTCTGTCCGATCGCCGCAGTTGCGGCCGATGATGACACCTGGCATGTCGGTGGCGAGATTTTTGTCTGGGGCGCCGGCATCGGTGGCGAGACGCCGCTAAGCGACATCGACGTGTCCTTTGAAGACATCTTCGAGAGCCTCGACATGACCTTCATGGGCACCCTCGCGTTCAGCCGCAACAAGTGGATGTTCGCGGCCGAGATCATTTACCTCGACGTCGGCGAAACGCAGACACTCGCGACCACGCCGGTCGAAATCTCCGCACACGTGGCGGTCGACAACCTGATCGCGACGCTGGGCGCCGGCTATCGCCTCGTGGACTCCGATGCGGCGACGCTGCACGGGGTATTCGGCGCGCGCTACCTGGACATGGACCTCGGTGTCGACCTGGCGATCACGGGCCTGCCGGACGTGCAGCGTTCCGGCAGCGACAGCTTCTGGGACGGCGTCATCGGGCTTCGGGGCGAGTACCGCTTCACCGACGACTGGGTGCTGACTTACTACGGCGACGTTGGCGCCGGTGACAGCGAGTCCACCTGGCACGCCGTCGCGGCGATCAATTACCGTTTCGAGCGATCGGCGCTGGTACTGGGCTACGCGCACCTGGAATGGGATTTCGACGACATGCTGGTAAAGGACCTCAACGTCAGCGGGCCGTACGCCGGGTTCCAGTTCCTGTTCCGCTGATCGGGGCCACGCTTCCGGTGCCCGGGTCGCGATGCCGGTCGGTTACGACGCGCAAGGCGCGTGAATGAAAACCGCGCCCGCAGTCGCTGCCGCCCTGGTCACCGCGCTGCTCTGTGCCGGCCTGTGCCGGGCGCAGCAACCGCCCGATCGCGGCGACATCGGTCGGCTTCGCTACGACTACCAGCGCAGCATCAGCGAGAACACGCGCGCGTTTTCGGTCGCGAGCTACGAGGCGCTGCTGTCCCCGGGCGACGCCCTCGAGCAGCGGCAGAAGGCCAGCCTGCGCGGCGGCATCTCCTACAATGCCCGGGAATGGCTGCGTCTCGAGGCCGGGCTCGGCACTTACTATTCCTGGCGCGACACGGCCGACGACATCTTCGAGGTTCGCCTCTGGCAGGCGGCGACGTTCGACTGGCCGGAGGTACGCGCCCTCGCGCGCTGGGTCGTCCATCACCGCTTCATGCTGGAAGAGCGCTTTCAGCACACCGACGGCTGGAAAGGGTCGCTGCGGGGGCGTTATCGCCTGTCGTTCAAGGTGCCGATCAACCGCTACACGGTCGAGCCCGGCACCCTGTACCTGCCGATGGAAGGTGAACTCTTCTGGAATGCCGAAGACGAGGTGTCCGAGCGGTTCTCGAATCGAAACCGGGTGACGACCGGCCTCGGGTACCAGTTCAGCAAGGATTGGGCGACGGAGTTGCGCTACACCTGGCAGGAATCGCGCAGCCAGGCCAACGACGACTTCACACTGGACGACAATGTCATCGAGCTTCGAATCAAGTCGACCATTCGCATCCTGGATTACCTGAAGGCGCGATAACGTCTCGTTCACGGCACAGGCAGCAGGTGCCGTCACGACGTCCCACAGCCTGCCGAACTACCCAATTCCTACCAATTGCCGGCGTTGCGTCATGCGCCTCACACGGTAGCCTGTTGACTGACATCCTGCGCCTGGGAGACATCCTGATGCCTACGACCGTTGTCCAACGAGTTCTCGTTCTCGCGTGTTTCGCACTCCCCTGGGGCCCCGCGCTCGCCCAGGCGCCCGATCGAAGCGCAGACCAGGTCTACTTCGGCACGCTGCACGGCCACTCCGACTGGTCCATCGACGCCTACGGTCTCGGCAACCGGCAGGGACCCGACGACGCGTACCGATTCGCCCGCGGTGAAGAGGTCAACGACGCAACCGGCAACCCGGCAAAACTGAAGCAGCCGCTCGATTTCTTCATGCTCTCGGATCACGCAGAGATGCTGGGCACCGCGCCGAAGCTTACGCAGGCGGGTAGCGCCGTTTACGACACGCCGGTGGCGAAGCTCGTGCAGCAGGGCAAGGCGACCGAGGCGTTCACGATGATCAGTGGAGCGATCATCTCCGGGAAGCCGCTCGAAGGGCTGGGCGACCCGGCGGTGGGCAAGTCGCTCTGGACGGAGTACGTCGCGCTTGCCGAGAAGTACAACGAACCCGGCAAGTTCACGGCGTTCATCGGTTATGAATGGACGTCGCTCCCCGGCGGCGCGAACATGCATCGCAATATCATTTTTCGCGACAGCAAGGTACCGGACCTCCCGTTTTCCGCCATGGATTCCGAAAGGCCGGAAGACCTGTGGAGCGCCATGGAAGCCTGGCGAGAACAGGGCATCACCGTGTTCGCCATGTCCCACAATGGCAACGCGAGCCTCGGCAAGATGTTCGCGTTCACCGATAGCAACGGAGACTTCCTGACCGAGGAATACGCCGAGCGGCGGCGGCTGAACGAGCCGCTGCACGAGGCGGGGCAGGTCAAGGGTATCTCGATGGCACACCCGCAGTTTTCGCCAAACGACGAGTTCGCCAATTTCGAATTGTGGAATTACCACCTGCCATCCGGTGCTCCGGTTCCGCCGCTACGCACCAACTACGTCCGCGAAGCCTGGAAGATGGGGCTCGGTCTCAAACCGATCATCGGCGTGAACCCGTTCGTCTTCGGGCTGAAGGGCGGATCCGATACGCACGGAACCATCAACACGTTCGAAGAGTTCAACAACCGGGGCAATCACTCGCTGATGGACAATACGCCGGAGAAGCGCTTCTACGCGCGAGCCGGGCAGCGTCTCAGCGTCGAGGGCGGCAGCCTGTTCCTGAACCCCGGCACGCTGACCGGTGTCTGGGCGGGCAGCAACGAGCGCGGGCCAATATTCGATGCGCTGAACCGCCGCGAATCCTACGCGACCTCCGGTACCCGGATCAGCCTGCGCATGTTTGCCGGATACGACTTCGATGACGACCTGCTGTCACAGCGGAACTGGGTCAATGCCGCGTACGCCGGCGGCGTGCCCATGGGCGCCGAGCTTCCCGCGCAGGACAAGCCGCTCAAGATCGTGGTCTGGGCGATGAAGTCCCCGCACAGCGGAAACCTGGACCGCATCCAGATCATCAAGCTGTGGACCGACGGCATCCAGGATTACGAGAAGATCTACGACGTGGCGTTGTCCGATGGCCGTCAACAGGATCCGGCCACCGGGGCAACGCCACCGGTCGGCAACACGGTCGACGTATCGACGGCAACCTATACGAATGACATCGGCGCCCCCGAGCTGAAGGCCCTCTGGACGGATCCGGAGTACGATTCGAGTCAGGAAGCCGTCTACTACGTGCGGGTCCTGGAGATCCCGACGCCCCGCTGGAGCACATTCGACGCGGTCACGCTGGGCGTCGAACCGCCGGAGACCGTGCCGGCGGTGCTGCAGGAACGGGCCTGGTCATCGCCGGTGTGGGTCACCACGAGCCGCTAGATTTCGTTCGGGTTCGGTCATCGCCGTTGCGTGGAGCCGGCTTCACGCGACGGCGGATTCCCCGCGAGCATTCGTTTCGTCCCCGTTATCGATCGGCCAGAACGCGTTGAACACGTAGACGGCGACGACACCGTACGCCGAGGCCCCGGCGAACATCATGAGGCGATCGTAGAAGGACGTATCCGCGGCACTGCCGAACTGCGCGTCGAGCACGGCCGGCGCGAGGACGATGAACATCGTCAGCAGCGCGAAGCTCCACGTGTCGCCGTTCTTCGAAAGCCCGGCGCCTTCGAAAATCTTGCCGCCGAACCACAACGTCGCCGTCGCCGTGATCAGCACGTACAGCGTGAGCGACGGCCAGATGGACAGGATTTCCCACGCGATGACCGCGGCGACACCGCCGATCAGGGTGGACGCGATCAGCGACTGCGCCGCGCGCCCGGCGTCCGCGCCCGTGGCCTGCTGCCCCATGGTGGCGACCTTGATCATGACACCGGCGTTGCTGGCGCTGGACGCCGACAGCAGGAACCAGATCACCACCGGCATGACGACGAGCAGCGACCGCACCGCGCGCCGAACCGGGCACGGCAGGCCCGCCGATGGCGGCGGCGCCGGGCGGCCCATCGGCGGATCCGGCAGCAGCGCGTGCATCAGCCACGCGACGATCGCGCCGACGACGACGCCCTGGGCCAGCCCCTTCGCGAGGGCCAGCAGTACATCCACGGACACGCTGCCGAGGGCCAGCGTCACGGTGATGCCGATCGTCACGAGCGTGCCGATCGCCGCGGACTTGCCGCGCGCGGTGAAATAGAAGGTGTGAAACAGCACGACGCCGACGAGGATGAGCCCGGCCAGCCGGTGGTGCAGCAGCATCGGCAGCAGGACGAACGACCCGTAGACGCTGCCCGTGAGTGCCACCACGATGACGATGAAGAATTTGGGCGGCGGCCTCGGCACCGGCAGGGAAAGAATGAACGCCGCCATTATCGGCGCCAGGAACGACAGCGACCACGCGAAGGCCTGCGATATCCACATCGCCAGCGTGACGCCCGCGGCGAGGCGTACCACGCGCCGGGTACGCAGCGCGTCGAGGAATGTGGCGTCAGTAGGCAAAGGACAGCAGGCTCACGAGGCGCAGGTAGAACGCTCCGAGGGCTCGCAGGATGAAATTCTCGTTCGTGTAGACGATCACGGACGCCTGCGCGCCGACGCGCAGCCGCCGCATGTCTTCACGCGGCATCTCGAAATCGACGACGACCGGGAAGCGCTGGGCGTCGCGCAACCACTCGCGGTTGTTCTCCACCGAGGGCAGGCTGCCGAGCGGCGCGGTATCGACGGCGACACCGAAGCCGAGGTCACGGACACTGCCCTCGAAGACCCGCCCCGGATACACGTCGAAGATGACGCCGACGCGGTCACCGACGTCCACGTTGCCGAGGTTGTTCTCGGTGAGGTCCGCCTGCACCCAGACATCTTCGATCGAAACGAACGTCATCTGCGGCGCGCCGGCCCCGGCGAAGTTGCCGCGGTCGACGCGCACGTCCGTGACGACGCCGTCGGTCGGTGCGATCACGTGCGTTCTGTCGAGGTTGACCCGGGCCTGATCGAGCGCCGCGATGGCCTGCTGGATCCGGGAGTTCTGTTCGCCGGTCTGGCCGAGGTTTTCCCGCGCCTGTTCGAGGTTCGCCTTCGCCGCCGCCAGCTGCTCGATCGAGATTTTCAGCGACGCCTCGGCAGCTTCGAGCCGGCGGTCCGAGATCGCGCCGGGATCCTGCTGCTTGATGCGCCGCAGGCGCACCGCGTCCTGCCGCGACTTCTCGAGCGCCGCTTCCGCCGACCGGACGCCGGCCTCCGCCGCCGGGATCGCGGCTTCCGACACGCCGACGGACTGGCGCGCGGCCTCCAGGCTGGCTTCCGCGCTGGCGACCGCGAGTTCGTACTGCGTCGGGTCGATGCGGAACAACGTGTCGCCGGCCCGCACCGGCTGGTTCGTGCTGACCGCGACCTCGACCACGGTGCCGGAGACTTCCGCGGCCACCGGCACGACGAGCGCGTGCACGCGCGCCTGGCTCGAGTACGGCGTCATCCGGTCGAAGATCAGGTACGCGATGAGGATGACGAGGGACAACAGCAGGAGCTTCTTCGTCCAGGCCTTCACCGGGTCCGGCTTCGTCGTGTCGGGCTGCTCGCCCGTCTCGGGCGCGGTTTCCTCTGGCTCGTTCATGGCATCAATCCGTCGTTAACTCATCGGGCGGGTTCGACTTCGTCCAGGAGGTCGCCCCAGTTCGTCCGTTCGCGCATCGTGTCGATCGTCGCCGGCGGCACGAACGCGTCCGGTCCGGCCTGCCAGCCCCCGCCGAGGGCAAGGTACAGGGCGACGAACGCCGCCGCCATGTCGCCGCGGCTCGCCACGAGGCGGCCCTGCTGTGCGAACAGCGCGGTCTGCGCATCGAGCACGCGCTGGTAGTCGGCAAAGCCTTCCTGGAAACGCAGCATCGCCACGTCGGTCGCCCGCCGCGCCACCTTCACGGTTTCTTCGAGCAGGACGTGCTGGCGGCGTGCGCCTTCCAGCGCGACGATCGCGTCCTCGACTTCGCGCGCCGCCTGGAGCACGGCTTCGCGGTAACCCGTCAGCGCCTGCTGCAGCAGCGCGTCCTGCACCCGCACGTTGTTGCGGATGCGCCCGTAATTCAGGAACGGCCACACGAACGCCGGCCCGGCGGACCAGGTGAGGCTGTCGCCGCTGAACAGCTCGCCGATCCCGGATTCCCCGGACCGCGTCGTGTCCGTGCCATCCGCCGCGACGAGGCCGATCGACCCCGTCAGCGTGAAGCTCGGGTACAGGTCGGCGGTCGCGAGCCCCACGCTGGCATTGGCCGCCATCGCGAGGTATTCGGCCGCGCGCACGTCGGGCCGCTGGCGCAACAACTCCGCCGGCAGCCCGACCGCGAGGCTCTCCGGCACCGCCGGTATCGGTGCGTTCGCACTCAGCATGCCCCGGACCGTGCCGGGCGGCTGTCCGAGCAGGACGGCCAGCGAATGCTGCGCCTGGTCGAGTTGCGCCTCCAGCGTCGGCAGCGTCGCCTGGGTGCTGAGCAGCAACGTGCGGGCCTGCAACACGTCGAGCTCCGAGGTTTCCCCGTTCTCGAACGACACGTTGACGATGTCGAAGCTGCGCTGCTGGCTCGCCACGTTGTCGTGCGTGATGCGGATCTGCTCCTCGAGCGCGCGTATCGTGATGTACGACAGCGCAACCTGCGCGGCCACCAGCACGACCGCGCCGTCGTAGGTGGCGAGCGCCTGCCGGTACAGGGCGTCCGCCGCGTCGATGCCGCGCCGGTAGCGCCCCCAGAAATCCATCTCCCAGGTGACGGACGCGCCTAGGCTGTACTGCTGGTATTCGAGATCACCGGCCGCCGTGTTCGCCGCGTTCTCGCTGGCGGAGAGGCCAGTCGCACTGCCGGCCAGGGCCTGCGACTGCGGGTACTGCAGCCCGGTGGCGATGCCCAACTGCGCACGCGACTCGAGGATGCGCAGACCGGCGATCTCCAGCGTGTTGTTCGCCTCGAAGGCCATCGCGATCAGGCGCTCGAGCTCGGGGTCGCCGAGTTCGGTCCACCAGGCGGCTTCCGACCGGGGTGTCGTCGACAGGCCTTCGACTTCGGCCTGGTACCACGCCGGGCCGAGTGGCGACGCCGGGCGCTCGTAGTCGGGTCCGACCATGGCGCAGCCCGCCAGCAACAGGCTCGCGCCCGTGGCACACAGCGCCCGACGACGCATTCCGTCCCTAGTCATTGCCGTGCGTCCTGCAGCGGGCCGTCAGGCCACCGGCTCGTCGGCGGCCGGAGCCAGGTCACGCTTCCAGATCCAGTCCGAGATGACCTGGTACCCGATACCGAGAATGACGGCGCCGATGAACAGGCCGATGACCCCCAGCGTGATCATGCCGCCGATGGCGCCGAGCAGTACCACGAGCACCGGGAGGTCCACGCCACGACCGAGCAGCAGCGGCTTCAGCACGTTGTCGCTGAGTGCCACGACCATTGCGTAGACCGCGAATACCGTGGCGGAGCCGACTGGCGCAAACGAAAACGTCCAGATGATCAGCGGGATCATGATCACGGCCGCCGGGATCTGCACGATGGCGGTCAGCAGGATCACCAGCGTGAATACGCCGGGCGCCGGCATGCCGATGGCGACGAACCCGATGCCGGCCAGCCCGGCCTGGATGGCCGCGACCCCCAGCACGCCGTTCGTCACGCTGCGGATCGTCGAGACCATCAGGTCGGCCATGTGCGAGCCGCGATCCGGTGATATGCGGTCGCCGATCGCGGACGTTGTTTCGTAGCCCTGTCGGGCATACATCATGAAGAAACCGGCGATGATGACCGACGCGACGAAATGGAGCATGCCGGAGACGAGACCGCCCGCCATGTGAAAGGCCTTCTCGCCCAGCGCCTTGACCTGCGGCTCGTACTTCGCCAGCGTCGCCTCCAGGTTTTCCGACGCATCGCTCCACACTGCCCAGGCCTTCTCGCCGATGACGGGCCAGCCCTTCACATTCTCGTTGGGCGGCGGAATGTTCAGCCCGCCGTCCTCGATGTTCGCCTGCAGCGAATGCGCGGTCGAGAGGCTCGAATCGATGACCAGCCAGCCGGGCACGATGACGACCGCGAGGCCGATCAATGTAATCAGTGTGGCGGACCATTTGGCGCGGCCGCCCAGCACGGCCGTCAGCTTGTTGTGCAGCGGAAAGACCGCGACGGCAAGGATGATGCCCCACACGATGATGGCGACGAACGGCCCGACGATGACCAGGCAGGCGGACACCAGGATCACGAGCGTCGCGATCTGGATGAACGACGTCATCATGTTGCGCGAGAACTGTCGCTCCTCGATGTCGCTGGCCGAGCTTGTCATTGCTTTTCTCCTGTCGAATCTGCCTGGGCTTCCCACATGCGCTGCAGGATTGCGTAGAGGAATGCGGTCGTCCAGCCGATGAGCACGATGCCGTTGATGGCCTCGAAGCCGCTCAGCAGCCGCCACTCCGAACTCAGCGTGATGTCGCCGTAGCCGAGTGTCGTGAACGTCACGGCGGAAAAGTAGATCGCGGTTTCGACGGTCTGGAGCTCACTCTTCGCAACCAGCAGGTACGCCACCGCCCACATCATGATCTCGGTGAAGTGCATGAGGATCAGGAACAGCGTGGTGCGAATGATCACGCCGGCCTTGCGCGGCGGCGTGAGAAACAGGTTGGCATTCGGATAGCGCTTGCCGATACGGTGAATCCACCAGGAGGTCCCCAGGCCATGCGCGACGATGGTCAGCGCAGTGACGATGAGGGCAGTCATCACGAGGACGATCATCGTGTGGTATGCCCGGCTTGCAGCATTGTCGCCCGTCCTGGTTGATCAGCCCGTGAAGGGGCCTTGTTATTTGGTCGTCGAGCCCTTCGATCCGGGCCGTCTGTTTGCACCGATCATACCTGCTATGTTGCATCGATTCATCGGCGCTCGCCGCCTTTCGCATTTGCGATGGCCGGACCCGGGTTTCCGGCCGGTGTGGGGCGACGTATGATGCGTAGTTTCGCGCCACGGGATGGTAAACGTTGAGAGTGACAGGCAAGACTCGCAGGGCCGCTGTCGGCCGCGGAACCGTCGCCGTATCGGTCAGCCTTCTTGCGGCAGGCGCCGCCAGTGCGCACGAGGGCCATACCGAGCTGATCGAAGAACTCGTCGTCTACGGCCGGGCGCAGCAACTGCTCGGCGCCGCCGACGCCGCCTCCGAGGGTATGGTCGGCTACGACGACCTCGAACTGCCGCCGTTGTTACGGGTCGGTGAACTGGCCGAATCCGTGCCGGGCATGGTGGCCACCCAGCACTCCGGGACCGGCAAGGCGAACCAGTATTTCCTGCGCGGTTTCAACCTCGATCACGGCACCGATTTCTCGGCGTTCGTCGACGGCGTCCCGGTCAACCTGCGCACGCACGGTCACGGCCAGGGCTATCTCGACCTCAATTTCCTGATCCCGGAGCTCGTGGAAGCGGCAAGTTACCGGAAGGGAACGTATGCCGCCGAGGTCGGCGATTTTTCCTCCGCCGGCACCGTTCACTTTGCCCAGCGGCGGGCACTGGACGAAGAGCTGGTGAGCCTGACTCTCGGCAGCTTCGACTATGGCCGCGCGCTCGCCGCGGGCAGCTTCGGGCTGGGCGACGGCACGCTCGTCGCGGCGGCTGATCACACGCGGTACGCCGGGCCGTGGGACCTCGACGAAGACCTGGACCAGACCCGCCTGCACGCGGCCTTCACACGGCCCTGGCGGGACGGCGAGGCCCGCCTGTCGTTCTCCGGGTATTCGGGCGACTGGGCATCGACCGACCAGGTGCCGAAGCGTGCCGTGGATGCCGGGCTCATCGACCGGCTCGGCTACATCGATCCGGACCTGGGCGGTAGCAGCAGCCGCTACGCCGTCACCGGCTCAACGGAGTTCGAGGACTGGCGCGCCCTTGCCTACGTCATCGACTACGACCTGTCCCTGTATTCCGACTTCACCTATTTCCTGGACGATCCGCTGAACGGGGACGAATTCGAACAGCGGGACAGCCGCACCGTGTACGGACTGCGACTCGACGGCGAGCGCGCGTTTCCCGGTGCCGCACGGCCCGTGATTCTCCGCTGGGGCGTCGATGCCCGGGTCGATGACATCGACGAGGTCGGGCTGTACCGCACGGCCGCCCGGGAGCGGATGGCGACTGTCCGGCGGGACAGCGTCCGCGAAAGCTCCGTCAGCGCCTATGGCGAGCTCGGTTTCATTGTCACGGATTCGCTGCGCGCGACGGCGGGCCTCAGGGCGGACGGGTTCGACTGGGATGTCGACGCAATGCGTCCGGTCAACAGCGGCTCCGGCAACGACGTCATCGTCAGCCCGAAGCTCAACCTGGCCTGGCGCGTGACGGAACGTGTCGAGGCGTATGCCAACTGGGGCCGCGGCTTTCATTCGAACGACGTGCGCGGAACGACGATCTCCATCGACCCGGCCTCCGGCGAGCCGGTTGACCCGGTCGAGGCACTGGCCGCCTCCGACGGTGCCGAGATCGGCCTGCGCTACGAGGCCGGCGAGCGCTTCAACCTGACGGCCACCGCGTTCTGGCTCGAGCTCGACTCGGAGCTCGTGTTCGTGGGCGATGCCGGAACCACCGAGCCGAATGCGGGCTCCCGCCGCCAGGGCATCGAGATCACGTCGTTCTGGCAGGCGACGGACTGGCTCGCGGCCCACGCCACGTTCACGACCACGAATTCCGAGTTCCTGGTCGACGAGGGCGAGGGTCGCGAGATCCCGGGGGCCATCCCGGCGAGCGCCGTCATCGGCCTGAACGGCGCGTGGGAGAACGGCGCATTTGCGAGCCTGCGCTTCCGCTACCTTGCCAGCGCACCGCTCGTCGAGGATGGCTCCGTCGAGTCCGGTTCTTCAACGCTCGTGAACGCCGGTGTCGGTTACCGCTGGCGCCGCTACGAAGTCCGCCTCGATGCGTTCAACCTGCTCGACTCGACAGACAGCGACATCAGTTACTGGTTTGCGTCCCGACTCGAGGGCGAACCCGCCACGGGCGTCGAGGACGTGCACTACCACCCGCTGGAGCCGCGCTCGGTACGCGCGACGATCACCGTTCACTGGTAGTGCACGTGTTCCCGGGGCGGCCGGTCAGGTTTCGTCGTCCTGGACGAGGTCGTCAAGTGCCGTCTTGCATTCGTCGCCCAGCGTTGACGTATTCATCTTGAGGCAGGCGAGAACCCGGCCGTCGCCCATCGGCACGTCGGCGCAGTTGTCCTCGAGCTCCGTCTCGCAGGCGGCGGCGAGAACCTGCACCCGGTCGGTCAGGTCGATCAGGAGCGTCGCGGCATTGACGACGGCCTCTTCGCACTGTTCCGACAGCTGGTCGCTGTACGCCGCCATGCAGTTCAACAGGCGCCCTTCGCCGGGCGTCACGTCCGAGCAGAACTCGACGAGGTCGTTCTCGCAGGACAAAACGACATAGTCCGCCAGTCCGGTCTCGGCCGACGCAGCGGCCGACAGTCCGAGCAGCGTTATCGCGGTCAGGATCTTTTTCTTCATCAGGTGTCTCCAGCGTGAGTTCGTCAATTCGGTGGCGATTGTGCCGGGCCAAGCTTATCCCGTCGCTCCCGACCCTGCCTCGGAATTGTGACAAGCCGGCGGTCGCGGGGCCACGATCCGCGCGGTTGGCGCGTTTGGCACCACGCGCCCAGTCGATGTCCGACGACTACCCGTTTCTCCCCTGCTTTGCGCGATGAGAATCGGCACCGCCGACGGTATCGTGCGACGCTCACAATCGCGGGAACTCCATGCGCGTCACGATTTCAGGCACTGAATCTCCCGACGGCACGTGCAGCAAGCGTCAAGGTTTCCTGTTAGCCTCGGCACGTCCGTGCATCAAGCGCGGGCGACCATGGACAGCGCTGGCGTTCCTCGACGGAATCCGCACGTCCGGAAAGCCTGAAGAACCAATAACAAGTCCCGCTTTCGGAGGAAACAAGATGATAACCACGCTCACGGGGGCGGTGCGATCCATTGCCCGCGCGCTCCTGATCGGACTGCCCGGCTCACTCCTGGCGCTGCCTGTCGCGGCCCAGGACTTCGACCGTACGCACCTGCCGATCTCGGAACAGGATCCCAGGCACTACACCGAACTGGACGTGCGCAACACGACGCCACCGCCGCGCTTCGAGGTCACGCCGCCGAAAGGCGCGCCGAACGTGCTGATCATCCTGATCGACGATCTCGGCTTCGGTGCGACGTCGACGTTCGCCGGCCCCATCCCGACGCCGACGCTCGACCGGCTCGCCGCGGGTGGCCTGCGCTACAACAACTTTCACACGACCGCGCTGTGCTCGCCGACGCGAGTGGCGCTGAAGTCCGGGCGCAACCACCACACCGCCAATACCGGCTCGATCATGGAGACGGCCACGGCTTACCCCGGCAATACCGGCCGCATTCCAAACCGTGTCGCGCCGCTGGCCGAGATGATGCGGCTCAACGGCTACAGCACCAGCGCGTTCGGCAAGTGGCACGAGACCGCGGCGTGGGAAACGAGCGTGTCCGGCCCCTACGATCGCTGGCCGACGCACCAGGGTTTCGACAAGTTCTACGGTTTCATCGGTGGCGAGACCGACCAGTGGTCGCCGCTGGTGTTCGACGGCACGACACGCATTGTTCCGCCGCGCAATGACGACTATCACTTCACGGAGGACATGACGAACCAGGCGATCAACTGGGTGAAGGCGCAACAGTCGATGACACCGGACAAGCCGTTCTTCATGTACTTTGCCACCGGCGCGACACATGCGCCGCATCACGTGAAGAAGGAGTGGATCAAGAAATTCCACGGCCAGTTCGATGACGGCTGGGACAGCGTCCGGGAAGCGACTTTCGAGCGCCAGAAGGCCGCCGGCGTCATCCCGGCAGACACGCAGCTGCCGCCGCGCCCGTCCGACCTCCCGGCGTGGGATGATCTCCCCGAAGAGCACAAAAAGCTGTTCCGCCGCCAGGCCGAAACATTTGCGGGCTTCTTGGCTCACACGGACCACAACGTCGGCCGGCTCATCGATGCCATCGAGGGTATCGGCGAGATGGACAACACGCTGATCTTCTACATCGCCGGCGACAACGGCACCAGCGCCGAGGGCGGCATGATCGGCATGTACAACGAAATGACCTATTTCAACGGCGTGCAGGAGAAGGTCGAGGACATGCTGCCGCTGATCGACAAGTGGGGCAGCCCCGAGACCTTTCCGCACATGTCGGCGGGCTGGGCCGTCGCGTTCGATGCGCCGTTCAAATGGACCAAGCAGGTCGCGAGCGACTTCGGTGGCACGCGCAACGGCATGGTCGTGCACTGGCCCGAGGGTATCGAGCAGGGTGGCGGCATGCGCACCCAGTTCAGCCACGTGATCGACATCGCACCGACGGTTCTCGAGGCAGCGGGGCTGCCCGAGCCCAAGAGCGTCAACGGTACGCCGCAGGTGCCCATCGAGGGCACGAGCATGGTGTACAGCTTCAACGATGCGGACGCAAAGGAACGCCACACCGTTCAGTATTTCGAGATGTTCGGCAATCGCGGGATCTACAGCGAGGGCTGGATGGCGCGCACGATCCACCGTGCGCCGTGGCAGACCGCAAACCTGCCGCCGCTGGAGACGGACGTCTGGGAGCTCTATTACGTCCCCGACGACTTCAGCCTCGCGAACGACATCGCCGACGAACACCCCGAGAAGCTCGCCGAGCTCAAGGCACTGTTCATGGCCGAGGCGACGAAGTACCACGTCCTGCCGATCGACGACCGCACCATCGAGCGCACGAACGCCGCGCTCGCCGGGCGCCCGGACCTCATCGGCGACCGCAAGTCGCTGACGCTGTATGAGGGCATGGACGGCATGATGGAGAACACGTTCATCAATGTGAAGAACCGCTCCGTCACGATCACGGCCGACGTCGAGGTCCCCGAGGGGGGCGCGTCCGGCGCGATCCTGGTCCAGGGCAGCCGCTACGGCGGCTGGTCACTGCACATGCGCGAGGGCAAGCCCGCCTACGAGTACAACTGGCTGGGCCTTGAGCGCTTTGTCGTCGAGAGCCCGAGCGCGCTACCGGCGGGCAAGGCCACGATCGTCATGGACTTCGACTACGACGGCGGTGGCCTGGGCAAGGGCGGCATGGCGACGCTGAGCGTGAACGGCAAGCAGGTCGCCGAGGGCAGGATCGGCAAGACCCAGCCCAATATCTTCTCCGCGGACGAGACCGCCGACGTCGGCCTCGACAACCAGACGCCGGTTGCCCAGGGGATCGGTTACGGCCCCGCAGAGACGAAGTTCACCGGCAAGATCCACCAGGTCGTGGTCGAGGTGGAGTAAGCAACAAGGCAGGGCCCGGGCGTTCCGGGTCCCGCGCACCCTCAGCGCGGGAAGAGCAGAACGAAGTTGATGCGAAAGCCGAGACCCTCGGGGCCGCTGTCGGGGCTGTCCAGGTAGTAGCGCAACCCGCCGCCCACCTGCACGAGCTGGTTGCCGAACCTCGTCACCTTGTTGACGAACAGGTTCAGCGGCACGGTCTCCTGGTTGTTTTCCCAGTCGAACGTCGCCTCCAGGTTGCCGCCGAAAGTCCAGGCCGTCGGCGTCGTGTAGGTGACGAACGGTTGCAGGAACATCGCATTGACGTCGCTCCGGTCCTCGTTGCCCGCGATGGACCAGACCTGGTTGGCCAGCGCCCCGTAGGTCCACGGTCCCTGCTGGCGCAGGGCCACGGCGGTGGGGCCGATGCTCCACTTGTCCGAACCGAGCAGGTCGTCGGTGCCCGTCGGAATCACGATGACGGGGCCTGCACCCCAGATCCAGCCGCTCTCCGTCGGCGCCTTGGGCGAGAAGAACAGGCTCTGCACCGTGTCGCCGGTGCCTGTCTGGTCGCCGACGCCCGGAAATACGTCGTCCTGGGCGATGACCGGCAGGATCGTCCGGCTGATCAGGTTCATGTCGTCGCTGATGCTGATCGGGATGACCGGCTGGATGTTCAGCAGGAGGCGGTCACCGTCATCCTCCGGGCCAATGTCCCTGTCGACATTGAACTGAAACGGCACGGAGATCAGCGAAGACACCGGGTTGGACAGTTGCTTCGCGAGGTCCGCGTGGCTTTCCTGGGCGTGGGCGCCCGTCGCGCAGAGGCCTGCCAGGATGACGGCGCAGGACTTCATGGCCATTCTGTTCATCGGTTTGTCGCTCCTTGATTGAGGTTTTCGCGACGACCGCGCTCATCGGCCGGATATCTCGAACGGATAGACGACTTTCCAGTCCTTCGCCATGTCGATGACGGTCCAGTTTCGCTCGCGCGCTTCCGTGAGTGCCGCATCGAGGCCGCCGATGTGTGACCCCTTGTCGTACGCCCACTCGCGCTTCGCGTCCGTGTGGTGGACGAGTCCGCACAGCGTGCCCGGCCGGCCGATGCACGTGTACTGCAGCATCTGCAGGTCGCCGTCCGAGTTGCCGAACGCCGCGATCGGCGTACGCCCGATGTGGCGCCGTATGCCCACCGGCTTGCCCGCCTTGTCATCGATGAAGTTCAGTTTCGGCTGGCGGACGATGACCGGCTTGCCGTCACGGAGTTCGTAGGCGAGCTCGATCTGGCTGCCGACGACCTGCTCCGGCGGAATCCCGTACGCTTCTTCGGAAAAAACGCGGATGAAGTCGATGCCGCCACCCGAGACGATCCAGGTCTGGAAACCGTTCGCGCGCAGATAGTCGAGCAATTCGAGCATCGGCTGGTAGATCAGCTCGTCATAATACCGCTGCTTCGTCGGGTGCTTGCTGTCGTCGAGGAAAGCG
>Ga0207828_100212_pt1 | contig 40779 bp, 33 predicted proteins | sample TtaePargueraPR_11_FD_187276 | JGI IMG/M metagenome (GOLD analysis project Ga0207828, IMG submission 187276) | Aerobic enrichment media microbial communities from Bioluminiscent Bay, La Parguera, Puerto Rico - Tt and P2 (3) (SPAdes) | ecosystem: Environmental > Aquatic > Marine > Unclassified ...
GAGCCGTGACAGCGCGCGCACGGCTCCGGCGGGAGAGCTTCGCATGGAAGTCCCGCGGTCTCGCTTCGGGAATCGGCGAATGCTCGCCCAAGCCTGGTTTCCTTCATCTGGCGCCGGCTGCCGCTTGCCGCCAACCGCGCCCTTGGCGCGTAATGCGGCGAGAGCCACGGTGCAGCCTGCCTCTTCCGGCAGTGCCAGATGGGGACGAATGATCTCGAAACCGTTACCGGATCGTGCGCCGGTCAGGCTCGGCGCGTTTCCTGCCGCGTGCCGGCCGGGCGTGGATCGCCATATTCGCCGTCGGCCCAGACCATTGCGCGCCGCTCGCTGCGATAGACGAGACCGCGCGCCTCGATGCCGGAAGCTCGATGATAACCGAGCTCCTCGGCGATTGCGTCGTAATCGCGGGCGGCGATCGCCTCGTTGAGCCGGGGGCTGCGCCGTTCGGACAGATTGCCTTCGCCGACATTATAGACGAGGTCCACCAGCGCATCGAATTCATGCTGGGAGAGCGGCAGGTTGCCGGTCAGTCGCGCAACGGCGCGCTTCGCTTCCCTGAGATCACCCTCGAGAAAATCCAGTATCCGGTCCTGGCCGACCCGATCGCCGACCCGCAGGCCGTCCGTTGCATCGACAAGGTGCCCAACGCCCACCGTGGGATTGCCGGCCACGTCGCGATAGACGGTGTGGCGCACGCCTTCCTCTTCGACGAGCATTTCCTTCAGCGCCTCGCTCGGCTGTAGTTCGGCGGCGGGCTTGCGCAGTTCCGGCGTGACGACCTGCATCGCCACGGTCGGTTCCGCAGGAGGCATCGCATGCATCGTTCCCCCGCCGAGCCCCATGATGCCGACCGAGGCAGCAAATGCTGCCTTGCGCCTGCGCCGGACAGGGGACCGCTCGATGCGGCGCGCCTTTCTTTCCGAGCGCCGTTCCCGCATCCTGCCGATCAGCGCCCGCGTCCTTTGCCGTCTGCGAACGCGATTTGACCGCTGGGGCGGTTGGATCTGGCTGGCTTGTGCTGTCGAAACGATCGGCGACTTCTCCTTTGCCGGCGTCTGAAAGGGTGATGTCATGCCGGTACGCGCGCCGTCGGCAGGGCGGTTGCGGCATTACCGGCTCAACGGTTCGTTCGGACGAAAGGTCCGAAAATGCCGCATTCATCGCTGTAAAGGGTCATACAGCGAAACTGTCCTAACCTGATCCTAATCCATTTCGCCGCATGGACACTGTTCGTGGCCGACGCTTAAGGCCGGGGCTCGTAGCGAGGGGTCGCAATATTATGTGTTTTCGAGCGGCGGCCGCCTTTTGTCTGGCCGCGACCTTTGGCGCCCTGCAATCGGCGTCGCCCGCCCAAGCCCAGGAAACCGGCGAGAATAGCGAGAACCTGCAGCTATCCGCCGCCCAATTGTTCGAATTCGCGGATGCCGCGCGCGACCGGGGCGATTTCACCGCGGCGGAGGCGGCCTATCGCGCGCTAACCCAGGATCCCGACCTGGAAATGCGGACCGAAGCGCGCTTCCGCCTGGCGCTGCTTTATAGCGAACATATGGACCGGAAGCGTGATGCCGCCGTGCTCCTGCGCCGAATTCTCGACGACAAGCCGGATGCCGCGGCGGTGCGGTTGCACCTTGCGCGGCTGCTGACGGAAATGGGCGAATACCGGGATGCGCGCCGCGAACTGCGGGCCGTGCAGGCCAGCGGCCTGCCGCCCGAGGTCGAACAACGCGTGCGCTTCTTCGCCAATGCCCTTTCGGCCACCAAGCGCATCGGCGGCGGACTGGAACTGGCGCTTGCACCAACCACCAATATCAACCGCGCCACCCGGTCGGACACGCTGGGGACGGTCATCGGCGATTTCGATCTGAGCGAGGATGCGCAGGCGAAGTCCGGACTTGGGGTGAGCCTGAAGGGGCAGACTTATGCCCGCCTGCCGGTCAGCGCGAAGACCGACATGCTGCTGCGTGCCAGCGGCTCGGCGGATGTCTATCGCGACAGCGATTTCGACGATTTCGACATCTCGCTGCAGGCCGGGCCGCAATGGCGATCGGGCAGCGACCGGCTGTCGCTTTCTGCGGCGGTGAACTGGCGCTGGTACGGGCTCGATCCCTTCACCGTCAGTTTCGGCGGCACCGGCAACTGGCAGCACCCGCTGAGCGGCCGCAGCCAGTTGCGGGTCGATGCCAGCGTCCTGCGCGAAGTGAACCGGCAAAATTCCCTGGAAACGGGCGAGCGCTACGGCTTGTCCACCGGCATCGATCATGCCTTCAGCGCCCGCACGGGTGGCGGCCTGGTGTTGAGCGGAAATCGCAAGGTGGCGGCGGACAGCGCCTATTCGACCACGACTGGCGGTTCGAGCGGCTATCTCTATCGCGAATTCGGGCGGACGACCGCGGTGCTCAACGTGTCGTGGCGGCACCTCGAGGCCGATGCCCGGTTGTTCCTTTATCCCGAGCGACGCAAGGAGGACGATCTCGCCCTGTCGCTGTCCGGCACGTTCAGATCGCTGACGGTGGGCACGCTCGCGCCCATCGTTCGCGTCGGGTATGAGCGGAACTGGTCTACAATAGAAATATATGATTTCGATCGGGTTTCAGCAGAAATAGGTATTACTACAGCGTTCTGACCCAAGTTGGGGATGCCCCATTCTGAAGCATTGATAAGAAGATGGCCGTTCCAGCCTTGGCGTTACGGGATCGGCTGCTACCCCCTTTCCAACCGTATCGATTCCCGCGTGACCGATCGGTGGCGGGCCTAAGGGGGATATATGATCAATCATCGTTTTGCCGCGAGCGTTTCGCTCGTCTCGCTGTCGCTTGTCCTGGCTGCCTGTGGCGGTGGCGGCGGCGTCGCATCCACTCCGGCACCAGCTCCGGCACCCGCGCCGACCCCGGCGCCCGCTCCTGCGCCGACTCCCACGCCTTCGCCGGCACCAACGCCGACGCCAACTCCGGCACCTGCGCCCACGCCGACACCGACGCCCGCACCAACTCCGACCCCGACGCCGGCGCCGGCGCCAACTCCGACACCGACGCCCGCTCCGACGCTTAACGACGACCTTCTAAGCCCGCTTTCGAGCGAGAGCTTCGCCAACGCTGCCACGCGCCTCAGCGCGACCTACAGCCAATACGCGGTGAGCAGCGAGTCCGAGGCGACCACGGCCACGATCAGCTATGATCAGGCGGATGACAGTTACACGCTGACCACTCCCACGGGTTCCATCACCTTCGGCGTCGATGACGTGGACGATGATCTGAGCACTGGCAGCACAATCGTCTATAAGAAGACAGATGGTGACACGACGGACTCGCTGACGCTGACACGCGCGGGTACCGACGGAGCCCTGACCTACAAGTATGTCGGCGGAGCTTTCTGGAACAAGGTCCTCCAGAGCGGCGGGAAACCGAGCGAAGAGACATTCGATTCGATCGTCTACGGTGTTCCGACCGCCGAAGATGCCGTTCCCCGCAGTGGCAGCGCCACCTATGCTCTCGACGTAATCGGCGGTTATGCCCATCCGGGCGGTCTCACGCAGCTGAGCGGCAAAGCCTCGGCGTGGGTCGATTTTGCCGACAGCAGCATCGTTATTCTTGGCGAGCTGGTGATGGTTCCCGGCTATCCCGGAGATTCCTTCAGGGCCGATGCGCAGCTTTCCAGCACATCGGGTGAGTTCACCGGCACCTTCACCTTTTACGACACTGGGAACTTCGACGGGACTCTGACGGGAAGCCTGTTCGGCCCCAATGCGGAGGAGTTCGGTGCCAACTTCGTTGCGGACAGCGACGGACCAAATAGCGGTTCCGTCAGTGGCGCGTTGCTCGGCCGGCGCGACACCTCCGCGCCGAATACCCAGTTCGACGACACTGCTGCCGGTCTCGCGAGCAGCCAGGTCTTCGATTCCCAGGCGCGCGGGCTGCGCTTCAACTTCGATGGCGAGATCGGTTCCAACGCCGAGCTTGGCGATTTCTCCGGCGCCAGCCTCGACGAGGAAGGGATGCGGATCAGCTTTGATGCCCGGTCAAACAGCTACATGCTGGTGGGCGCGCAGGCCACCGAGGTTTACGACGAGGACACCGGACTGTTCGGGATCGATTCGTTCAGTGGCGACGACTATTGGGAAAAAGACGGGCTGAAATACGTCCGCAAGGGCGAATGGCGGCATTTCGACGATGCCGATGATCCCGCTTATACTTTCACTTCCCATGTCTACGGTTTCGAGACGCTTGCCGACAATGTGCCCGTCACGGGCGAGGCGGGTTATGCCTTGAACTATGATGGCTATGCTGCCGACAATGATTACGCCAACGTGATCGTCCTTGCCGGGACGGGCGTGTTCCAAATCGATTTCGCCACCGGCGCCGTGGAACTGACCGGTGGTCATGAATGGGAAGAGATGACCCTCGGCAATGCTCTCCCAGACAATGAGGGCTGGGGGAAGATCTCCGGCTCCGGCACGCTCGCAAGCTCTGCGAACGAGTTCGACGGATCGATCTCGGTCTCCGGCTTTGGCGATTATGCCGGCACGTTCGGCGGCAGTTTCTTCGGCCCCGAGGCAGAGGAAGTGGGCGGCGTGTTCTCCGCGGAAGATGGGGACGACAAGCTGGTCGGCGCTTTCACCGGCGGGGCTTTCCCCACGCTTGCGCAGCTCGATGCAGCCACTGGCCTCGGCGGCACGCGGGCGGATTTTCCCTTCGATGACCGCGTCAAAGTCACCTATGATCCGGCCAGCGGGCTCTATGAAATTCCCTTCCGATCGGCATCCGGTACCACCGAGCATGTTGGCGTCGACGCTTCCGATATCGATGCCGCGCGCAGCGATGCGTCACGGACCTATTACGAACGTAACGAAGTCGGTGGTGCCACCGGTTTCATCTTCAACACCGGAAGCGGCAATCCTGAGCTCCAGCTGACCTATTCCTCTTTCGCGGCTTTCCAGCAGATCGTCGCAGGCGGCACATCCGGGCAATTGGACCCCGTGGAATATTTCAATTTCGGGCTCGTCACGCCTGCCGCCGCGCTGCCGAAGGGCGGAACCGCCACTTATAGCGGTATCGTCTATGGCAATGCCGATGTTCCGGGCCTGTCCTACGTGGGCGAGATTTCCGGGACCAGCAGCCTTGAAGTCGATTTCGGCAACAGTTCGCTGGATGCGACGCTCAATCTCGTTGCGAAAGACGGCAGCGACACCGCGATCGGCAGCTTCTCCGCACCGGCCCAGATTGGCAGCAACGGCTTTTCGGGCCAGCTGCTGGACGGCAATTTCTTCGGCCCGAACGCCGAAGAGTTCGGGGCCGTGTTCAATATTTCCGACAGCGGACCTGCCGGCAAGATGACGGCCAGCGGCGTTACCGTCGGCAAGCGGGACTGAGGACGGGGCGCTTCCGGAAAGGAAGCGCCCCTTTCGCCCCAAGGGGTGGGTCTGCCGCACCGATATCGATTGGCGGCTCAGAGAGAATAGCGGATCACAGGCTCGTAACGCGCGCCGTCGCGGCCCAAGCTGCTTTCATATAGCGCCATCTCCGCCACTTCGAACGGACCCGCGCGCAGCGTGCCGTGCGCGGCCAGCCAGCTTCCGATCGGGCCGCTTGCGGAGTTGAGCCGCGCCAGGGTGATATGCGGCGTGAACTTGCGCGGCTCCGGGGCAAGCCCCGCGGTCACACAGGCCCGCTCGACCTTGCGTTGCAGAACCTCCAGCGCGGGGGAGGGTGCGATGCCGGCCCATGCCGTGTGCACGCGGCCCTTCTTCTCGAAATAGCCGACCCCGCGGATTTCCAGCGGGAAGGGCGCGGCACTTATGCGTCCCAATGCCCCGGCAATATCCTCCGCCTGCGCGGCATCCACCTCGCCGATGAAGCGCAGGGTCAGGTGGAGCTGTTCATCGGACTGCCAGCGCGCGCCTTCGATACCTTCCATCGCATCGATCAGCAGATCGCGGACGGGCTCGGGCGGGCGAATGGCGACGAACAGGCGCGGCATGGCGCCTTCCTAGCTCTTCGCGGCGCCGGCACAAATGAAAGCCGCGACGCCGGGGGCATCGCGGCTTTGCATTTGCGACCCTTCCGGGCTTAGAAAGAGAAGCCTGCTCCGCCGGAGAAGCTGCCATAACCGCGCGTGTCGATCGAGGCGCCGACCTTGATGATGCTCTTGCCGTCATCCAGCGAGGTAGAGGCGCCGATGGCGAAGGCGGTTTCGCCGCGATAATGGCCGACGGCGCCGCCGACCATCGAACTGCCGACCTCGACCGGCTGCGGGATCCCCGCCACCGCCAGCGCCCCGGCGATACCGGCGAAGGAATCCCGGCGCATATCCTTGAGATCGAAGCCGACCTCGGCGATGCGCGCATCGGTGTAATCCCGAGACGTCTCCACCGCCGCTTCCAGGCCGCTCTGCATCTGGCGCAGATTGACCGCATCCGTCGGCAGCCGGGCGTCGGCGACATTGTGCAGCGCCACCGGCGCGGCGCTGTTCCGGCCCACCAGCGTCACGTCATTGGTGCGCGTCCCGCCATTGCTCTGCGTCGGCGTGTCGGGATTGGAATATTGCACCGCGACCACCGTGCTGCCGGCCAGGCTGTTGTTGATCGTCACGATATCGGCCGTGTTCTGGTCGATATCCGTGCGGTTCCGGTCGATATCGGTGCGGTTCCGCGCCACCTGCGTGTTGGTCGCCGCCAGCTGCGCGCCATTGACCGCGTCGGTCGAACTCGCCGAGACCTCGCCCGCCGCCACATTGGTGAAGCGCACCTGCCCGCCGCTGGCGCCGACCAGGCCGACCGTATCGGTGGGCGTGGCACTCGCCACTGCGGGATTGGCGTCGTCGACATAGGTCACGGGCGCATTGGCGAGCTGGGTCTGGATCGTGGTGATTGCGCCTTCGTTCACCGTCACCCGGTCGTCGATATCGACATAGGCGGTGTCGAGCCGGACGATATCACCTTCATTCACGGTCACGCGGTTATCGAGCGAAGCGATATCGCCCTCATTCGTCGTCACGCGCCCGTCGAGACTGGCGATGTCGCCCTCATTCACGGTCACCCTGTCGTCCAGCGCGACGATATCGTCTTCATTGGTGGTCACGCGCCCGTCGAGATTGGCGATATCGGTCTCATTGGTGGTGACCCGGCCATCGAGATTGGCGATATCGGTGGTGTTCCGGGTGATCGCGTCGCCATTGGCTCCAACCGCCTGGTTGGTGGCGAAAAGCTGCGATCCGTTCACGGCCTCGGTCGAGCTGGCCGACAATTCCCCGGCGGCGAGGTTCGAAACCGTCGTCCCGTCCTCTCCGCCGAGCGTGACCGAGGCGAGCGTCGCATCGTCATAGATCACCGCATTGCCGGCAGTCGGGTCGATCGCGGCGATTGCCGTGGCATTGGCGAGGACCTGCTGGTTGGTCGCATGGAGCTGCGCCCCGTTCACCGCATCGCTCGAAGAGGCGTTCAGCGCACCGTTGGCGACATTGGTGACGGTGGTGCCGCCTGCGCCCGCCAGCGTCACGGTTTCCTGCGACGCGTCGTCATATTGCACGGCGGCGGCATCAAGCGCGGCGATGTCGCCCGCATTGGTAGCAATGTCTGCAGTATTGGTGGCGATGTTCGAAGTGTTCGTGGCGATGTTCGACGTATTGGTCGAAATATTGGTTGCGTTGGTGGATATATCGTCGGCATTGTCGGCAACCAGTTCATTGGTCGCGAAGAGCTGCGATCCGTTCACCGCGTCGCTGGACGTGTCCGAGAGGGTTCCGTCCGCCAGATTGGTGATCGTCGTTCCGCCGGCGCCGCCCAGCGTCACCGAGGTCTGTGTTCCGTCGTCATACTGGACGGCGGCATCGGCCAGATCGTCCACCGCGTCGAGCGCGCCCTGGAGCTGGCCGACCGTCGCCGCGTCGGTTGCGGCCGTGCCGGCGGCGACATTGGTCAGCTGCCGCTCATTGCCCGGTGAACCGACGGAAACCTCGCCCACGGAGGAGGATGTGCCGGTGAGGCCCGGCGCGCTGTATCCGGCCTGGGCCCCGCGCGTCGCAGTGGAATTCGCGCCGAGCGCGAGGCTGTTGGCGACCGAGGCGCTCGCGCCATTGCCCAGTGCGATGGAATCGGCCGCCGTGACCGTGGCGGAAGGGCCGATGGCGATCGCACCGGTCGCACCGGCCGATGTGCTGGCATTGTTGCCGAAGGCGATGGCGTCGAGCTCGGCGGCGGAGGCGGCCTGGTTCTCGGCGCCAAGGCCGGTGATGGCATTGCCGCCGATGGCGATGCCGGCGGGATCGGAGAGCGAATAGCCGTCGGCCTGGATGTTGCAATCGCCGGAGGTCGGACCGACCAGTTCCCCGTCGCTGTTGAGCACCTGCACGCTGATATTGTCGCCGCTTTCCGCGCCGGCGATGATGCCGGCGACGTCGACCGTGAGGCCGCCGCCGAAAACCACGCCGAGCAGTGTATCGAGCGAGGAGTCGATCCCCGAAACGACACCGGTGTTTATCTCCTCGAGGAGGTCGCTCAGAGCCGAGCGTTCGAGCGTAATGCCGGTGCAGACATCGACCACCGGCGTCAGGGTTTGCGCATGCGCGGGCGCCTGCAAGGCCGGTACGGTTAAGGAACTCACGGCCACCGAGCCCATCAACAGATAACGCGTCCCCCTGATTTTACGCCCCAACATAGTTGTTCTCCCTAAGTAATAGACTCTACAACATTTATTATTTCCGTTGAGTTCAACAATTAAATATTAACAAAAGATTATGTACCGACTCGTGCTTAATTTTGTTCGCAGGTGCAATAAGTCTATCTTCACAAAGAATCTTCTGGTGCGTATTTGTTATAAAGTTATATTGATATGATATCACATGATACGGCTTAATACTTGGGGGATTGCTCTTATGGTTTCTGGCGAACGCATGCCCACGGCTTTCGCCGATATTTAACCACGCGGAGCGCGGTTTTTCGGGTTGGGACGCGGAACCGGGCGGGCCTTTAAATCCGCCGCTTCAGGCCCCATAGTTTGCATGGATGGCTTGGGCGTCGGGTGCCTCTTGACCCGGGCGAACATTTGCGGAACATCGCTTTCTCATGAGTCTAACGAAAATATCCGTCCGCGGCGCGCGGGAGCATAATCTCAAGGGCGTGGACATCGATCTGCCGCGCGATGCGCTGATCGTGATCACCGGGCTTTCCGGCTCGGGCAAGTCGAGCCTGGCCTTCGACACGATCTATGCCGAGGGGCAGCGGCGCTATGTCGAATCGCTCAGCGCCTATGCGCGGCAATTCCTGGAGATGATGCAGAAGCCCGATGTCGAGCATATCGAAGGGCTGAGCCCGGCGATCTCGATCGAGCAGAAGACGACCAGCCGCAATCCGCGCTCGACCGTGGCGACCGTTACCGAGATCTACGATTATATGCGCCTGTTATGGGCGCGGGTGGGCGTGCCCTATTCGCCCGCCACCGGCCTGCCGATCGAGGCGCAGACCGTGTCCAACATGGTGGATCGGGTGATGGCGCTGCCCGAAGGTACGCGGCTCTATCTGCTCGCCCCGGTGGTGCGCGGGCGCAAGGGCGAATACCGCAAGGAGCTGGCCGAATGGCAGAAGGCCGGCTTCACCCGCGTGCGCGTGGATGGCGAGATCTACGAGATCCAGGACGCGCCGGCGCTCGACAAGAAATACAAGCATGACATCGAAGTGGTGGTGGACCGGCTGGCGGTGCGCGAGGGGATCGAGACGCGGCTGGCGGATTCGTTCGAAACCGCGCTGAAGCTGGCCGAGGGGCTGGCCTATGTAGACATGGCCGATGGGGTGGTGCCCGGCCGCGAGGCGGAGGCAAGCGGCGGCAATCTGAAAGGCGCCGGCGTCCCCGCCAACCGCATCGTCTTCAGCGAGAAATTCGCCTGCCCGGTCAGCGGCTTCACCATCGAGGAGATCGAGCCGCGGCTGTTCTCCTTCAACGCGCCGCAGGGCGCCTGCCCGACTTGCGACGGGCTGGGGGAGAAGCAGCTGTTCGACCCGCAGCTCGTCGTGCCGAATGAGGAGCTGACGCTGAAAAAGGGCGCCGTGGTGCCCTGGGCCAAGAGCAATCCGCCGTCGCCCTATTACATGCAGGTGCTCTCCAGCCTCGCCAAGGCTTACGATTTCGATCTCGAAACGCCGTGGAAGGATTTGGAGCCGGACCAGAAGCTGATCATCCTCCACGGCACCAATGGCATGCCGGTGGAGCTCACCTTCAAGGACGGGCGCAAGCAATATACGGTCAGCAAGCCGTTCGAAGGCGTCATCGGCAATCTCAACCGGCGCCTGCAGCAGACCGACAGCGCCTGGATGCGCGAAGAGCTGGCCAAGTTCCAGACCGCGCAGCCTTGCGAGACCTGCCACGGCAAGCGCCTCAACGAGAAGGCGCTGGCGGTGAAGATCGCGGGCGAGGATATCGCCACGCCCGTGCGCTTTTCCGTCACCGCCGCGCTGGACTGGTTCACCGCGCTGCCCGAACAGCTCAACGAGACGCAGAACCAGATCGCCAAGGCGATCCTCAAGGAAATCGTCGAGCGGCTGGGCTTCCTCAACAATGTCGGGCTCGATTATCTGAACCTCGACCGCACCAGCGGCACGCTCTCGGGCGGGGAGAGCCAGCGCATCCGCCTCGCCAGCCAGATCGGCAGCGGGCTGTCCGGCGTGCTCTATGTGCTGGACGAGCCGAGCATCGGCCTGCACCAGCGCGATAATGACCGGCTGCTGGTCACGCTCAAGCGGCTGCGCGATCTCGGCAATACGGTGATCGTGGTCGAGCATGACGAGGATGCGATCCGCCATGCCGATCACATCGTCGATCTCGGCCCCGGCGCGGGCGTGCATGGGGGCGAGGTGGTGGCCGAGGGGGACCTCAAGACCATTCTCAAATCCAAGAAGAGCCTCACCGCCGCCTATCTCAACGGCACGCGCGCGATCGAAGTCCCGGCCAAGCGCCGCAAGGGCAATGGCCACAAGCTCACCGTGCATGGCGCGAAGGCGAACAACCTCAAGGACGTCACTGCCAGCATCCCGCTCGGCACCTTCACCTGCATCACCGGCGTTTCCGGCTCGGGCAAGTCCAGCTTCACGATCGACACGCTCTATGCCGGCGCGGCGCGGGCGCTGAACGGGGCGCGGGTGATCGCCGGGCCGCACGAGAAGATCACCGGCCTCGAATATTGCGACAAGGTGATCGAGATCGACCAGTCGCCGATCGGCCGCACCCCGCGCAGCAACCCGGCCACCTATACCGGCGCCTTCACCCAGATCCGGGACTGGTTCGCCGGCCTGCCCGAAGCGCAGGCGCGCGGCTACAAGCCCGGACGGTTCAGCTTCAACGTCAAGGGCGGCCGCTGCGAGGCGTGCCAGGGCGACGGGCTGATCAAGATCGAGATGCACTTCCTGCCCGACGTCTATGTCACCTGCGAGGAATGCCACGGTAAGCGCTACAACCGCGAAACGCTGGAAGTGAAGTTCAAGGGCATGTCCATCGCCGACGTGCTCGACATGACGATCGAGGATGCGGAGGAGTTCTTCAAGGCCGTCCCCCCGATCCGCGACAAGATGCACATGCTGAACGAGGTCGGCCTCGGCTATGTCAAGGTCGGCCAGCAGGCGACCACGCTTTCGGGCGGCGAGGCGCAGCGGGTGAAGCTGGCCAAGGAACTGTCCCGCCGCTCCACCGGGCAGACGCTCTATATCCTCGACGAGCCGACCACCGGCCTGCATTTCGAGGATGTGCGCAAGCTGCTCGAAGTGCTGCAGCGGCTGGTGGACCAGGGCAATTCGGTGGTGGTGATCGAGCATAATCTCGATGTCATCAAGGTGGCCGACCATATCCTCGATCTCGGCCCGGGCGGCGGCGTACGCGGGGGCGAGGTGGTGGCCGAAGGCACGCCGGAACAGGTCGTTCAGGTCAGCGCCAGCTTCACCGGGCAATATCTGGCCCCCATGCTGGCGCGGGCACACGCCGCCGCCTGAGCGCGCATGCGGGCGCGCGGGGGCGAATGGGGCAGTCCGGGCCGGCATGCCGTTCGTCCATCGCCGGCGGCCTCCCGCGCGGGGCCCCGGTTCATCACCGACAGGAGCCTGCCATGAAAGCCGCTTTCGCAGCCACGCCCGCCCGCATCCGCGCCGCGCTGCTCACCACCATTATTCCCCTTGGTCTCACCCTGGGCCTCCCCGCCGCCGCGCAGGCCGCGGAGCCCCATGCGGGCATCCCGCTGATCGCCGAGCTGAGCGGCAAGGCCGAAGTGCCGGGCCCGGGCGACCCCGACGGGTCGGGCGAATTCACCGTATGGGTGGACCCGGCGCAGAGCCGCGCCTGCTACGTGCTCGGCGTGGCCGGCATCGCCCCGCCCAGTGCCGCGCATATCCATCGCGGCGGCCCGAACGAGGAGGGGCCGCACGTCTTCCCGCTGGCCAAGCCGGACAATATGAAGAGCGAAGGCTGCGCGCCGATCGAGGCCGCCCTGGCCGATGCGATGATCGCCGATCCGGGCCAGTTCTACATCAATGTGCACAATGCGGATTACCCCAAGGGCGCCGTCCGCGCCCAGCTCAAGCCGCGCGAATAGGCGGCTGAGGGAGGCGGTACGGCCCGGCGGGTGATGTCCGCCGGGTGGTGCTGCGAGCCGATGACGTTGCAAGGTGAGCGGGGTGGCCGAGTAGGGCGATCCCACTCTATTCCCTTATCGTCACCTCGGACTTGCCGGCCCTCGCGAAAGCGGGGGATCCGGGGTCCAGCTCGCAACCCGGACCGACGGTTCAGGAAGGCGAGATGGATGCTGAAACGAGTTCAGCATGACGGTAGCGTGGATGTTGGTGGCAGAGCTGTACGCGAGAGTTAAGTATGCTGTCCCCGGAACTCCCTCTGTCCCCGGAACTCCGAATTTTTTGCTACCTTGCGCTCTCAATTTTTAATTAAAAAATTGAATAAATCATAAGACCAATAAAAAATTAAAATCATTGCAACGCCATATAAGGCGATTAGAGCGTAATAATACACCCTTCCATGTGCGCGTGCGTGAAGGAGAAACCTAAAAGAAAAATTCCACATTAAAGAAATTAATCGGAGGTGGAAAAATTTGGAACCTATGGCTGCACCATGTGCGAATATATAGATAAATAGAGAGAATCCAACAACATATGTAAAATTTGAAACTAAAAGATCTGCAAATATTCTCAAATTTGGATCAATTAAGGAAGGAGAAATGAGTGGGCTGTCACCTGTCGAAAGGCGTAAAAGAGAGGTATAGGAAATTACTAGCGCTATTATTGTTAATAGAAACGATGCAAACGCCTTTGAAAAATTCCGTTTCTCAATATCTCGCGCTTGACGCTCTTCGATTCTTGTTTCGACTATGCTAAAGCCATTTTCAAGGTCGTATCCAGGTCACTCATATGAGCATATTTGATCTTCGCTGAATCTCGCGTTCTCGATATTTTTTATTTTTCCGTCGGATAAACCGAATAATGCGGAAAATACCGATGCATATTTTATAATCCCGCGTGCAATGCTTAAATTCTCGGAATCGCTCTTCATTTGAAGAGAAGATGCTTTGCGGTGCAGAGAATAAAGTACCTCCTCTCTCCAGTTAACATCATTAATTTGAGCTTCTGCTTTCGGTTGTAGGCGATATCTTTGCCCTTCAGCTATGCATAAAAGCTCTAACTCTTCAAAGCGATATGTTAAATATACATCGAGTATCGAATCTGATCTCGGGGAATGATGGGTGTGCTGGTGTGAGATGTCCTTAAGGAACAGATATGCATGAAAAACTCCTTTTATTATGGAGTTTTTAATATTTTCTTCACTATTTTGTAAATTTCGATCAATGTTGTGAGTTGCTATCTTGAAATCAACTCGACCATGTCTATCGAGAGTGAAGTCTATAGAAAGGTATGATTTTTCAGTCAGCGTAGATTTTAGTTCTACGAACTCAATGTCGTGCACGTTTTGCTGAATTTGATCGAATGCCTGTTCCCAATCATTCGCTTGTTTGGCGTGCTCTTCTGAGTTGTGAAATGTAGACCATCTCCCACGTACGGCATCTTCTATAGAAGAGTAATTTTCCTGAAAAAGGTCGTTAATGAATATTGATCCGCGCAATTCATTTTGTCGACTGAATGCTTCATGTTGAGAGCGCGCTAGCAGAACAAAATTGAACTTGTTTGACTGACCGTTTACCTTACGATCAAGCCAGTAAAGGCGGAATTGTGACAGGATGGAATCGCGAGTGTGCCGGCATTCGCGCACGATAACATATCGAAAGCGGCCATCGCTGAAATTTGCAGCCGCCCGCTTGTCGCTGCCGTTGGGAGAGCCGATCTGCGAGAAGGACACTCGCCCGAAAGCGTTCGGAATCCATGAAGTAATCATAGACTCCGAGTTATCCCTCTACTTTAAGTAGTCAACTCTTAAAGGTTTCTCGGATCGCTTCGTCCGAAATTCGGGCACTTTCTTTAATTAGGCCTGTCTTTTTATCGACAGTCAAACCAGCGGTGCAAACAAACTGCCTATCACCATGGGCCTTAACGGGCATCGAGCCGAACCAAAGGTTGGAAAAGCCACCTGCTTTTGATGCTAATGTGCCGACCCTAATCTGGTCAGCGCGAAGAGCTCTATACAACACAGCCCCGATGGTTATGCCTGCAATGCATAGAAAAATAGCGCCGCCAAATGCGGCAGCCTTCCAGACCAGATCAAGGGTTGCTTCAGCATTCATAATGATGGCTCTTGGCAAGAGTTACGAGTAAGTGAGTTACGCGCCACTTGTAAAAAGGTGCCTGTAAATTCGACGAACAGACTGTAGAACTCGTTGAACCACAATCTCTAGAATTCATTACAAATTGTTCAAGTTTCCGACTCATCATGCTTCCTGTGATAGGGTGGAACGTGTATAAAACAAGGTGAACGGTGTTTCTATCCCCTTGAACAGGGTGGGTTGAGGATAAGGTTCCCCTTCCCTACACCCCGCCACCCATGCTCCGCTCCGGTTCCCTGCATCCGCAACACAGGTGAACCATGTCCGATCTCTCTCCCGCCACGCATCCCGTCCCTGCCTGCCCGCCGCTCTTCTCCGGGCGGCGCAAGGCGGCTTTCTGCGAGAGCCTGTCGCATAGCGGCAATGTCCGGCTCGCCTGCCGCGCGGCCGGGGTCAGCCCGCAGACCGCCTATCGCGCGCGCCGCGCCTCGGGTGATTTCCGCGCCTGCTGGGATGCGGCGCTGGTCCTCGCCCGATCCCATGCCGAGGCGGTGCTGGCCGACCGGGCGCTGAACGGCGTGGAGGAGGCGGTGTTCTATCACGGCGAGGAAGTCGCCACCCGGCGGCGCTATGACACGCGGCTGCTGCTCGCCCATCTCGCGCGGCTCGACCGGCTGGCCGATGCGGTGGAAGCGCGCGGCGTCGAAGTGGAAAGCGCCGCAGAGGATGGGCGCGAGGATGCCCGCGACGGTGAGGATGGGGGCGCGGAGGGCGGCGGCGGGTTCGATGCCGCGCTCGATGCGCTGGCGCGCGGCCTGCCGGTGGCGGGCAAGGGCGGGGCGCTTGCGCCGCGTGCGCCCTCCGCACCCGCCGTATCTGCCGCGCCGCCGCCTGCCCGGCCGGGCGATCCCTCCGCCGAGGAGGACGAGGAGGACATTGCGCTGCCCGCTTTCGAGCGGCGGCTGCGGGCGATGGAGGCGGCGCGACCCGAGGATGCGCCGCCCATGCGCAATCTGGGCGAGGTGGGCGAAGTGGAGGCCGTGCAGCTTGCCGCCTTCGAGGCGGGCGATCCCGAATGGTGGCGCGCCGCGCCCGAGCCGGAAGTGCTGATCTATTAGGCCCAGGACCGTGTTCCATGTGTTCCAGCGGCGCCTGTGGCGGCGCTCGGCCCGCCGCGTGGGACACCATTTCCGTCACGGGCGGTTTGCGCTATCCTCTCCCCAGCGGTCCGACGTGGCCGGGCTTCCCGCGCCGCGTCGCAAACGCGTGTGGGAGAGTGACTATGGGACTCACGCGGAATGCGGGGCGCTTTGCCCTGTGCGCTGCGCTGCTGGCCGCCCCGGCCGTGGCGCAGGATTATGCCGGTGTCAGCGCCAACCTGTTCGGCACGGAGATACCGGGGGGCGGGGCCGGGCGCGAAGTCAGCGCCGATTTCAATGGCGAGATAGATTTCGGGCAGGAACAGCTCTGCTATTATTTCGAGGGCGCGGGGCTGGGCGATGCCACCGCCGCGCATATCCACCAGGCGGGCAAGGGCAAGACCGGGCCGGAAGTGGCCACGCTGTCGCTGCCGGTGGAGGACCCGGACGAGGTTTGCGTGAAGCTCGCCAAGCCGGTGCTGGAGGCGATGGCGCGCTCTCCGGGGGACTATTACGTGGACGTGCATACGCCCGCATTTCCGGAAGGCGCGGTGCGCGGGCAGCTGCGCGAGTGAGGGGTGGTCCGCCGGTGGACGGCTCGCGGGCGGACATCTTGTGCGGGGGGCCGGAAACCTACGGCTTTTCGCGCGTTTAATGCGCGAGGCGGCGCCGGGTGCCCTGTCCCCCCTCAGCCCGGCGTCGTCTCCTGATCAGAAAGGGAGACCGAGATGCATGCAATCGTGAAATCCACCCTTGGCGCGCTGGGCGTGATGGCGCTGGCCGTTCCGGCCACGGCGCAGACGAGCAAGGACCCGGTGCTGACGGCGAAGATCGACGACGGGCTGGGCACCGGCAATTTCACCGCGGTGATCCAGCCGGCCGAGGGGACCATGTGTTACATGCTCAATGTCGCGACTTACGAACCGCCTGTCGCCGCGCATATCCATGAAGGCGCCAAGGGCGCGAATGGCGATGTGGTGGTGCCGCTCGCCACGCCGGCCGACGGGGCCAGCGGCGATTGCATCTCCGTCGGGCCCGACGTGGCGAAGGCGATGGTGGCCGATCCGGCGGATTATTACGTGAACGTGCATACCAAGAGCTTCCCCGCCGGCGCGGTGCGCGGCCAGCTTACTGGCGCGGGCTAGGGGAGGGCTTAGACCTGGGCTTGGGCTTGCGGCGGCCCGCTTCCGCGTGTGGGGCGGGGCGCCGTGGGCCGGTTTTGAGCGTGAGGTGAGCGTGGGGTGCGGTCGCCCGGTGCGGGCTAGCGGCGCCAGTTGCGCTCGACCAGTTGCTTCGCTTCCTTGAGGCCCATGCCGGTCGCCTCGCGCACATGGCGGATCGCCTCGATTTTTCGCCCGCGTTCCAGCGCGCTGCGCACTTCGGGGATCGCCATCAGCGCCGCCTCGGCCGAAGGCGGGTTGTGGGGGGCGAGATCGGCGTCGCCCGCCAGCGGCGGCGGCACCGGAGAGGGCGCGCGCGGCGTCGCCTTTCGCTGCTGCTCGATCATGTCGCCGCCCGAACGCCGGCCGAAGGCGCGCATCGCCAGCAGCACGAAGGCGAGGGCGGCCAGGCCGATGATCCACAGCGGAACGAACATCGCCGGGGGAAGCTAGAGATGGCGGCGGGCCCTGTCACCCCCGCCGGAGATTGGCCTGGAAACTAGTCGGCGAGCAGCGCCAGCTGGACCGTGCCATGCCCCGCGCCGACAATGCCGACCTGTTCGGCCGCGCTGCGCGAGAGGTCGATCGTGCGGCCTTTCACGAATGGCCCGCGATCGTTGATCCGCACCACGACCGAACGGCCGTTGCTCGGGTTGGTCACGCGGACCTTGCTGCCGAAGGGCAGCGTGCGATGCGCGGCGGTGAGCTGCTGCGGGTCGAAGGTCTCGCCATTGGCGGTGCGGCGGCCCGCGAAACGCCGGCCGTAATAGGAAGCGACGCCGCTGCCGAGATCCTCGGCCGCAGCCGGCTCGATCGTGGCCAGGTCCACGGCATCGGAGGGAACCGAGATCGCGCTGGGCGCGGTGTCGTAAATGGCGAAGGCGGTGTCGAAACTCTCGTCGGTCGGCACGAAGCGCGGCAGCTCGGCCAGGGTCTCGGCCGCGGGGATGGCCGTATCGATGGCGTCTTCCGCGCTCACCGCAGTGAGCGATCCGCCGAGGGCCAGCAGCGCGATGGCGCCGAATGCGGCACGATTGATCATTGCCCGGAACTCCCGTCCAATGGGTTGCGGCGGAATACAGGAGCGGTGCGGGCTGGAACACCCGGCGGACAGCAGCTTGACCCGCCTTGCACTCAACTCGTCCTGAATCGGCAGCAAATCGGAAACCAATCGCAGGGCGGCTCAACGGGCTGGCGACGCTCTGCAACGGCTCGCCGGAAGCGAGTCGGCGGCCTTTCCTACCGCAGCCCGAGCAAGGCACGGCGAAAGCGTGGCGAGTCGTTTGGGAGGCGCGTTCGTGCATCGAGGGGCCGCAAGAGAGAAATGGGGCCGGCTTCGCAGCCGACCCCACTCTCACCGGCGTGTGGGCCCGAAGGCACTTCACGCCCGGCGTTTCGCACGCCACCCCGATCGCGAGGATCGGTCCGGCGGCTCAGTCGCCCGGCGCTCGCGCCGGCGCCGGTCCGCTATGCGACCGGGTGTGATCAGGAGATCTATCCCTTGCCGCGAGCGGTTTCCGAGACCGGGCTGGCCAATCCATTCCTCAAACGGCCCCCCTTGGCCAAAGCCGAACGGGTCCATCGGAACAGGCCGCCAATCCGACCTTTCCGACTGCGCGCCTTCGCGGTTTCAACGGAAGAAAGTTTGCCTGGCCACGGGGGCCAATCGCCCTTTCACCCTCCACCGCGCGGCAATTCGCCGTCGCGTCGAACCGGTTCCAAAATCCCTCTTTCAATCAGGCGGTTAAGCCGTCAATCCGAAGGGCCAATCCCCGTTTCGATATGTGGAAGATGCGCTGTTCGACCGAGTCGGGCAACCGCAGGATCGGCGACTTATCCACTTTCGGCCAGATTGCCAGTGGACAAGGGTGGATAAGTCAACGCCCCATCGAATTTGCGGAAAATTACTTGCCGTCGCGCTGGGCCAGCAGCCGCAGGCGCAGCGCGTTGAGCTTGATGAAGCCCTGCGCGTCCTGCTGATCGTAAGCGCCGGCATCGTCCTCGAAGGTCACATGGCGTTCGGAATAGAGCGAGTCGGCGCTCTTGCGTCCTACCACCGAAGCGAGGCCCTTGTAGAGCTTGAGGCGCACCGTGCCGTTCACGCGCTGCTGGCTGTGATCGATTGCCGCCTGCAGCATCTCGCGCTCGGGCGCGAACCAGAAGCCGTTATAGATGAGCTCGGCATATTTCGGCATCAGCTCGTCCTTCAGGTGAGCCGCGCCGCGATCCAGCGTGATCTGTTCGATGCCGCGATGGGCGGCGGCATAGATCGTGCCGCCCGGCGTCTCGTACATGCCGCGGCTCTTCATGCCGACGAAGCGGTTCTCCACCAGGTCGAGCCGGCCGATGCCGTGCTTGCGGCCGAGCTCGTTGAGCGCGGTCAGCAGTGTGGCGGGGCTCATCGCCTCGCCGTTCAGCGAGACGCCGTCGCCCTTGTCGAAGCCGATCTCGATATATTCGGGCGTGTCCGGCGCATCCTCCGGGTTCACCGTGCGCGAATAGACATAGTCGGGCGTCTCTTCCCACGGGTCTTCCAGCACCTTGCCCTCGGAAGAGGTGTGCAGCAGGTTCGCATCGGTGGAGAAGGGGCTTTCGCCGCGCTTGTCCTTCGGCACCGAGATCTGGTGCTTTTCGGCCCATTCGATCAGCGCGGTGCGGGAATTGAGATCCCATTCGCGCCACGGGGCGATCACCTTGATATCGGGCGCGAGGGCATAGGCGGACAGCTCGAAACGCACCTGGTCGTTGCCCTTGCCGGTGGCGCCATGCGCGATGGCATCGGCGCCGGTCTCGCGGGCGATCTCGATCAGCCGCTTGGAGATCAGCGGGCGGGCGATGCTGGTGCCGAGCAGGTAATCGCCTTCATAGCGGGCATTGGCGCGGAACATCGGGAAGACGAAATCGCGCACGAATTCCTCGCGCACGTCCTCGATGAAAATATGCTCGTCGGGAATGCCCATCAGCCGCGCCTTCTGGCGGGCTGGCTCGATTTCCTCGCCCTGGCCGAGATCGGCGGTGAAGGTGACGACTTCGCAGCCATAGGTCACCTGCAGCCATTTGGCGATCACGCTGGTGTCGAGCCCTCCGGAATAGGCCAGTACGACCTTCTTGGGGGCGACACGCTTGCTATCGGACATTCGAGGGGCTCCTGCGGGATTCGTGGCGGGGCGGTTAACAGGCCCGGCGGCTTTAGGCCAGTTCCCTCAACCGATCGGCTCGGCATGCAGCTTCGGGTTGAGCTGCGCGATGTGATTGAGCCAGGCCTTGGGCTTGCGCAGCAGCTTCTTGGGAAAGTCCACCTTCAGCCCGCCGAGCTCGGCAATGCGGCCGACGAAATGGATGCAATTGCGCTTCTTGAGGTCGTAATACCGCCCCGGCGCATCGCGCCAGGAAACGACCACCTGCTTCATCTCGCGATAGGTCTCGTCGGAGACGGTGATCGTGAAATGGAGATTGGTCGTGTCGATATAGTCGGGATCTTCCGACATCATCATCTGCTCCACCGGCCCGGCCAGGATCGCGGGCGTCACCCGCTTGGAGGAGAAGCCGTAATTCTCGTCGATCACCTCGCCGGTATCGTCGAGCACGCCTTCGAATACCACGAACGTATGCGGATAGCGGCCGCCGAACAGCGATCCGTTGAAGCTGTGGAATTCCACCTGCACCTTGGCCGCCGCCGGGCCGGCAAGCGTGAGGCTGGCCAGCAGGACGAATGCGAGGCTGGCGAGCGCCCGGCGAAGACGCGCGGTGAGGGCTTGCGGCATGGGCGGAGACTATTCGGCGGGTCTGGCACCCGCAAGGGGCGACGGGGCGGCGACGCGCCGCATGAGTGCGGGCAGGCCCGTGCCCAGCGCCCCGGCGCGCAGCAGGTAGCTGGCGGTGAAGGCGATCCACACGCCCCAATTGCCCCATGGCCGCAGCAGCAGGTCGAGCGCGAGATAGGTGGAGGTGGAGACGAGCGCGGCATTGCGCAGCGCCTTGCCCGCGGTCGCGCCGATGAAGATGCCGTCGAGCAGCCAGCTCGGCATGCCGAGCAGCGGGATCATGGCTGCGAAGGGCAGGAATGTGCGGGCGGCGGCGCGGGTGGCGGGATCGGTGGTGATCGCCTCGATCGCCAGGCCGCCGGCCAGCCAGAAGGCGAGGGCGAGCAGCGCTCCGCCGAGCAGAGAGAACTCGCCGGTGAGCCGGATCGCGCGGCGGAATTGCGCGGGCGACCCCGCGCCGATCGCCTTGCCGATGCGCGATTCGGCGGTGAAGGCGAAGGCATCGAGCACGAAGGCGGCGATGCTCACGAATTGCAGCAGCACATGGTTCGCCGCCAGCGTCACTGCGCCGAGCCGCGCGCCGGCATTGGCGAACCAGGCGAACAGGAACAGCAGCGCGATGGTGCGGATCATCAAGTCGCGATTGACCGCGAACAGCCGGGCCAGCGCGGCCCGTTCGAACAGGGCGGCGCGGCCCAGTTCGCGCAGCATGGCGAGCGGCGAGCGGCCGGCGATATGCGTGGCGACGGCGATGCCGGTGCCCAGAGCGATCCATTCCGCGCCCGCCGTGCCGAGGCCGACGCCCCTTGCGCCGAGCCCCATTTTCCAGACGAAGAACAGGTCGAGTGCGATATTGGCGATATTCATCACCACTTGCAGCGCCAGCGCCGCGCGCGTGCGGCCGAGGCCGAGCAGCCAGCCATTGATGGCGAAGACGCACAATGCCGCCGGGGCGCCGAAGAAGCGCGCGCCGACATAGCCGCCGGCTTGGCGGCTCACTTCCTCGCCGCCGGCGAGCAGCGCGAAAGCGAGCTGGGAAATCGGATATTGCAGCGCCAGCAGCACCAGTCCGATCCCGCCGCCGATCAGCAGCGAGCGCAGCAGCAGAGCGGCCACTTCGCGTCGGTCGCCCGCGCCGTCTGCCTGGGCGGTCAGCCCGGTCATGCCCATGCGCAGGAAGCCGAAGCTCCAGAACACCATCGAGATGATCGTTGCCCCCAGCGCCACGCCGGCCAGTGCCGCGGCATCGCCGGTCCGCCCGACCACCGCCGCATCGACGAGGCCGACCAGCGGCACCGATGCCTGGCCGAGCATGATCGGCCAGGCCTGCGCGAAGATCGAGGCGCGGGTGAGGGGCTGGGATTGCGGCACGGCGCGGCCTTAGCGGCTCACCGCGTGGCTGTCGTCACCTCGCGGCCGTCACTTCACCGGCTGGGGCACCGGGGCGGCCGATTCCAGCAGCTTCTCCTCCGCCTCGCCCATGTAATCGCGGGTGAGCGGCAGGGCCTCGCGATGGCGGATATACTGGATCTGGTAATTGCACATGCCGCCATAGGTGAAGGAGGTGGAGGCACCGGCGAGGTAGAAGGTCCACATGCGGTAGAAGCGCTCGTCATACATTTCGACGATCGCGTCCTTGTTGGCCACCACCCGGGCATACCATTCGTCGATGGTCTTTGCGTAGTGGATGCGCAGGGTTTCCACGTCGCTGGCGATCAGGCGCACCTTCTCGCTCGCTTCCACGGTCTCGCTCAGCGCGGGGATATAGCCGCCGGGGAAGATATACTTGTCGGTGAAGGCGTCGGTATAGCTTGGGCTGCCCATCCGGCCGATCGTGTGGATCAGCGCTACGCCTTCCTCGGTCATCAGATTGGCGCAGGCGCGGAAGAAGGTCTCGTATTGCGGCGTGCCGACATGTTCGAACATGCCGACCGAGACGATCCGGTCGAACTTCTCGCCGCGCGGCGCAAGCTCGCGGTAATCGACGAGTTCGAATGTGACCTTGTCGGCGACGCCCGCCGCTTCGGCGCGCTTGCGGGCGAGGGCGATCTGCTCCTCGCTGAGCGTGATGCCGAGCACTTCCACGCCGGCATGCTTGGCGAGGAAGATAGCCATGCCGCCCCAGCCGCAGCCGATATCGAGCACGCGCTGGCCGGGCGAAAGCGCCAGCTTGGCGGCGATATGGGCAAGCTTGGCCTCCTGCGCCTCGCCCAGCGTGGTGACGCCTTCGGGCCAGTAGCCGCAGCTATATTGCATATGCTCGGCATCGAGCATCAGCTCGTACAGCGCATTGCCGATATCGTAGTGATGCGAGACGTTGCGCTTGGAACTGCCCGGCTTGTTGAAGGAGCGGATCAGCCACTTGGCGCGCGACTTTATCCGGCTGGGGAAGGACGGCTCGCCAAGGCTGCGCCCATTGTCCCAGCGATTATTGGCCCGGGCCAGCGTAACGAGGTCCATGATGTCGCCGCGCTCCATCACGATCCGCCCGTCCATGAAGGCTTCGGCGGCGCCGAGCCTTATGTCGAGCAGGATGTCGCGCCCGACCTTGCCGTCGGTGAAGCGGATGGCGACGTCGGGGAAAGCGGGATCGGGTTCGCCGAAGACCCGCTTGTGCCCGTCGGCATATGTCAGTTCCAGCGTGCCTTTGCGGATGAGCCTGGCAAGCAATCGATCAATCAAACGCGCGCTCATAATTGGTAAATAGGATTACTCTGCCGCTTGCGCCAGATGCCAGACGGGCGCTTCTTCGCTTTCCCGCAATCTTTCGCTTTCCTCATACATGTAATCGCGCGTCATCGGGATTGCCGCGCGGTCCTTCACATAAAGGATCTGCCAATTGACCAGCGTTCCGTGGCGGAAGCTCTGCTCGGCCCCGGCGAGATAGAACTGCCACATGCGGAAGAACTGCTCGTCATACATGTCCACGATCTCGTCATGATGGATGACGGTGCGATTGTACCATTCCTCCAGCGTGTGGCTGTAATGGAATCGCATGGCTTCCACATCCATCACCTGCCAGCCATAGCGCTCGCTCTGGGTGACGAGTTCGGACAGGGCCGGGATATAGCCGCCGGGGAAGATGTATTTGCGGGTCCAGGCATCGGTGAAGCCCGGAGGGCCGGCGCGGCCGCAGCAATGGGAGAGCATCACGCCGTCGCTCTTCAGCAGCTTGTTCGTATGCTCGAAGAATTGCGGGTAATGCGGCGTGCCGACATGTTCGAGCAGGCCGACCGAACTGATCCGGTCGAACTGTCCCTCCACATCGCGATAATCCATCAGCGCGAACTTGACCTTGTCGTCCACGCCTTCGGCCTTGGCGCGTTCCTGGCAGAAGGCGATCTGGTCGGGCGCCAGCGCCACGCCGAGCACTTCGCAGCCGTAATGCTTGTGGAGATACAGCGCGAAGCCGCCCCAGCCGCAGCCGATATCGAGCACTTTCATGCCCGGCTTGAGATACATCTTGGCCGCCAGATGGGCTTTCTTGTCGAGCTGGGCCTTCTCCAGGCTGTTCTCCAGATCGCGGTGATAGCCCATCGTGTATTGCCGGTCCTCGTCGAGGAACAGCTCATACAGCCGGCGCGTCAGGTTATAGGTGTGCTCGGCATTCTTGCGCGCCTTGCCTTTCAGATTGATGCTGTCGGCTTTCGCGGCGGCTTTTTGCAGCAGGCGCTTGAGCTTGCCCTGCGGCTGCAGCGCCTTGTCGCCATGCGCCTTGGACTGTTCGGTGACGAACAGGATCATGTCGCGGATGTCGTGCGGAGGATCGACTTCCAGCCAGCCCCACATATAGGCTTCGCCCGCGCCGACCTGCGGATAGCGGGCGATATGGCCGGACGCCTTGCGGTCGGTCAGCCGCACATGCAGCGTCTCGCCGCTGTCGCCGCCGGGGCCATATTCATAGATCTTGCCGTCATAGTCGGTAATCGTCAGCCGGCCCTTGCGGATCAGCTTTCCAAGCATCTTGTCGAGCAGCCACATAGGTAGCGCTTCCCCTCCATCGTCCCAAACCAGCGGGCAGTAGACCGGTGGCTTGGAGAGCTGTCAATCGTAGGCTAATTTGCGCGGCATGGCCGAAGCGAAGACCAAGCCGACGCAAGTGACCGTCGATGCCTATATCGACGAGGTCGAACCGCCCGCAAAGGCGAGCGATGCGCGCGTGCTGGACGAGCTGTTCCGCAAGGTCACCGGAGAGGCGCCGTGCATGTGGGGGCCGAGCATCATCGGCTATGGCAGCTATCACTACCGCTACGAAAGCGGGCGCGAGGGCGATATGTGCCGGGCCGGTTTCTCGCCGCGCAAGGCCAGGCATTCGCTCTACCTGCTTGGCTGCGGAGACGAGGAGGGTAATGCCGCTTTCGAGCCGCTTCTCGCCCGGCTGGGCAAACATGCGCGCGGTAAGGGCTGCCTCTACGTCAACAAGCTCGCCGATATCGACCTTGCAGTGCTGGAAGAGATGATCGCGCTGAGCTGGCGGAAATCCTTCGAGCGCTATCCGGCGGAAGGCTAGGTGCCGGCGTACCACTGATAGCCGGTGCGATCTTCCCAATAGCCGCCCTTGCCCTCGCCGAAATCGTCGAGGCTCGCCACCGCTTCGATCCCGGTCAGATATTTGGCGCTCTTGTAGCCGAGCTGGCGTTCGATCCGTACGCGCAGCGGCGCGCCATTGCGCACGGGCAGCGCTTCGCCGTTCAGCTCATGGGCGATGATCGTTTGCGGATGATAGGCATCGCCCATATCCACGCTTTCATAGTAATTCGCGCCGTTGAGCGTGTCCGCGCAATGGAACACGACATAGTTCGCCTCGGGCCGCACGGCCGCCATGTCGAGGATCAGGCCGAGTTGCGGGCCCGTCCATTGGCCGATCGCGCTCCAGCCCTCCACGCAATCATGGCGCGTGATCTGGGTGCGCTGGGGCAGGGCCTTGAGTTGCACCATGGACAGCGACAATTCGCGGTCCACGAGTCCGGTGATGTCCAGCTTCCAGTCGACGAAACCGTTTTCCACCGCCGCCCGATAGGCCGGCTTGTCGATATCGATGCTGCCATTGCCGCGGAAGAAGGGCGAGATATCCTTGGCCGAGAATTCGGGCGCCAGCCCCTTCTGGCCACCGATCGCACGCTGCGCGCCACGATGCAGCTTCTCCGCCCCGTCGACCGCCGCGCCGAACCATTCACTGTCGCTGATCTTGCTGCAGCCCGCCGTCAGCGTCGCGGCGATGCCGGCAAGGACGTTACGCCTTTTCATCGATCCGTCCTCCGGTGATCATGTCGCGCAGCTGCCCGATCGGGCCCGATAGCAGCACCAGCACGATGTGGATGAGGAAGAAAGCGAATAGCAGCCAGGCGCAGATGAAATGCAGCGAGCGCGCGCTCTGCCTGCCGCCGAACAGATCGCCCAGCCAGGGCACAGAGACCTCCATGCCCGGGCTCATCACCATGCCGGTGAAGATCATCATCGGCAGCAGGATGAAGATCACGATGCCGTAGGAGGCTTTCTGCAGGAAATTGAACTTGCCTTCGCCGTGATCGAAATCGAACTTCAGGTGCTTGCGGATATCGGCCCAGATCGCGGAGGGCCGCCATTCCCGGCGACGGGTGACGAGATCGCGGCGGAAATGCCCGTTGAGCAGTGCCGTCAGCATGAACAGCAGCAGCGAGACGGCGAAGATCCAGGCGAAGAGCACATGCCAGTCCCGCGCCACGGCGAGGCTGTAATAGCCCGGGATCGTCGCCCAGCCGGGGAAACGCGGGACGCTGAACCAGGCCATCGAAGGTTCGAAGCCCCAATCGCCCCAATAGAGCCGGCGATGGGCGTTAGAGATGTTGAGGCCGGACATGAACAGCACGGCCAGGCTGACCACGTTGATCCAGTGCCATATGCGCGTGCTCAGGGCATGCCGTTTCATGGCGTCTCCTTTCCCTCTCGTGCCAGATACATCACGTCGCGCCTTTGCGACAACAGATGCTGTCCGGAATCGACGAACAGGGCCTGTGCGCTCGCCAGTGGGCCGGTGGCGAGGAAATATGCGGCATCGGCCACTTCCCGCGCGGACGTGCGGCGGTGCAGCAGGTTCATACGGTGGGAGATTTCCGCCTCCTCCGGCGCCTGGTCATGGCTGGCGAGGATCGCGCCGGGCGCGAGCTGATAGATCCGGTCATCCGGATCGGCGGCCATTGCCAGCATCGGCACCATTCCGGCCACCGCGTATTTGCTCATCGTATAGCTGAAGAAGTCCGGGTTCGGATTGGCGAGCTTCTGGTCGGTCAGCTGGATCACTCGCCGCCCGCGCTGCGAACGCGCCTCGGCCAGAAAGCGCTGGGCCATGCGCGCCGGGGTGACGGCGTTGACCTGCATCGCCTCGCGAATCGTCGCGGGATCGAGCTCGGTCACGGATTCGGCGCGAAAGATCGAGGCGGAGTTGACGAGCACGCGCCAGTCATCGAGCCGGGCGGCCAGTTCCGAAATCATGCCCACCGCCGCATCGCCGTCGGCCAGGTCGCAGCGTACGACTTCGGCGCTTTCCATCCCAGCCGCGAGCGCTTCCGCTTCGGATACCGAGCGATTGCAGTGCAGGATCACATGCCAGCCCGCCTCGCCGAAACACCGCGCGATGGCGCCGCCGATACGTCTGGCGGCGCCCGTGACGAGAACGGCAGGGCGATCCATGGACGCCCTTCCAGCACATCGGCCGGTTTAGTCCAATAGCCGAAAGGTATGGCTTACCCGCCTAGGGCCGCCGTGGCGGCGATGTTCAGAGGCGGAACTGCGGCGCTGCATCGCATAGCCCGCGAGCGGATTACTCCTGTCCGATCTCTTCCAGATTTTCGCCCGGTGCCAGCAGGTAACGCCAGATCAGCGCCCCCAGGGCGGCTCCGGCGAGCGGCGCCAGCCAGAACAGCCAGAGTTGCCCGATCGCACCGGTTTCCGCGAACACGGCCACCCCGGTCGAGCGCGCGGGATTGACCGAGGTGTTGGTGACGGGGATCGAGATCAGGTGGATCAGGGTGAGCGCGAGCCCGATCGCGATTGGCGCGAAATCCGAAGGAGCGGCCCGCGACGTCGAACCGAGGATGACGATCAGGAAGCCCGCCGTCAGCACGATTTCGATCAGCAAGGCGGAATAGATCGAATAGCCGCCGGGCGAGAGATCGCCATAGCCATTGGTGGCGAAGCCGCCCGGCGTCCAGCCGGCCTGGCCGGAGGCGATGGTGAACAGCACGCTCGCCGCGAGCACCGCACCTACGACCTGCGCGATCCAGTAGGGAACCAGCTCGCTCCACTTGGCGCGGTTGGCCAGTACGAGGCCGAGCGTGACCGCCGGATTGAAATGGCCGCCGGAAATGCCGCCAACGGCATAGGCCATGGTCAGCACGGTCAGGCCGAAGGCGAGCGCCACGCCGGCAAAGCCGATCCCCAGTTCCGGAAAGGCGGCGGCAAGTACGGCGGAGCCGCAGCCACCGAAGACAAGCCAGAAAGTGCCGAACAGTTCGGCTGCGAGTTTCCTTGTCATGGCTTCCCGCTCCGCCCCCCTCAGTTATGATCGCCTGTTATACGCCGAATTTTCAGTCACGCATATGACTAACGGCGCATTTGGCGAAGCACTTTGCACAGCGGCTTTTGCAGCAGACGTCAGACGGGGGCGGTGGTGAGGTTCAGATGCGGGATGGCGACTGTGCGCCGGCCGCCGAAATCGGTGCGCACGACCATCAGGCCCTGACGTTCGAAATAGTCGATCAGGCGCTGCACGCGGCGCGGCGAACTGGTGCCGTAAACGCGGGCAAGCTCGTCGTCGTCGGGGCAGGGCTCGCCGGCCTGGGCGCAGCGCGCGATCAGCAGGAAGGGGGCAAGCAGGTCGTCGGGCACCGAAGCGCCGAGTTCGAGGATCGGCGCGGCGGCGGGATCGGCATCGTCGATGCCGGATAGGGCGACGGCGAAGCGCCGCTGGAATTGCGCGGCGTTGAGCGCATTGGCGGCGATTCCGCGCATCCGGCAGCGGATCGAGAAATCCTGATAGAGCGCGGCGGGCTGCTGATAGGGGGCGTTCTCCTCCGCCGCGAGTTCCGCGAGCACTTCGCGCAGCAAAGCGGCGCTTTCCTCCGCGTCTGCCGAAGCGGGCAGGTCCGGCACCGGCGCGGGCGCTTCGAACTGCGCGATGCGGCTTTGCAGCACTTCGGCTTCTTCCCTCGGCGGGGGAGGCGGCGGCGGGGCCGGGCGTGCGGCGGCTTCGGCCAGCCCTTCATGCAGCAGCGCCTGCATATCTTCTGCCGAGGAGGTGGACGGCGGCATCAGCCCGCCGACCGTCGATTGGCCCTGCGTGCGCACTGCGCCGATCTTCACCGAGATCGGACGGCGGCTGACTGCCGGGCCGAGACCGAGGAAATGGCCGCGCTCGAGATCGCGAATGCGCTCGGCCTGGCGCCGCTCCATGCCGAGCAGGTCGGCGGCGCGGATCATGTCGATATCGAGGAAGGTGCGGCCCATCAGAAAGTTGGAGGCCTCGGCGGCGACATTCTTGGCCAGCTTGGCGAGTCGCTGCGTGGCGATCACCCCTGCCAGGCCGCGCTTGCGCCCGCGGCACATCAGATTGGTCATCGCGCCCAGCGACAGGCGGCGGGCCTCTTCGCTCACCTCGCCGGCGGCGGCGGGCGCGAAGAGCTGCGCTTCGTCCACCGCCACGATGGCCGGATACCAATGTTCGCGCGGGGCATCGAACAGGGCCGAAAGGAATAGTGCGGCGCAGCGCATCTGCCCGTCGATCTCCAGCCCGTCGAGAGCCAGCACCACCGAGGCGCGATGTTCGCGAATGCGCGCGGCGAGCCGGACGATCTCGCCATCGGCATAGGCCGAACCGTCGATCACCACATGGCCGAATTCCTCCGCCAGCGAGACGAAATCGCCTTCCGGATCGACCACCACCTGCTGCACCAAGGCGGCGCTTTCCTCCAGCAACCGCCGCAGCAGGTGGGACTTGCCCGAGCCGCTATTGCCCTGGACGAGCAGGCGCGTCGCCAGGAGTTCCTCGACATCGATATAGGCTGGCGCCCCGCGCTCGTCGGTGCCGATTTCGATTCTGCTGTCCACGATGGATCGTGCCTAGCGGGCCGGGCGGGCGCACCAAAGGGCGGAGAGAGTTTTTTCCAGAGATCGCGTGGCGCTATTCCGGAACCTTCGCCTTCAGCTCCTCCAGCCACACGTCGGCCACGGCGTCGCTCGGGGCGCGCCAGTCGCCGCGCGGGCTGAGGGCACCGCCGCTGGAGACCTTGGGGCCGTTGGGGATCGCGCTGCGCTTGAACTGGCTGAAGGCGAAGAAGCGGCGCAGGAAATTCTCCAGCCAGTGGCGGATGGTGGCGAGATCGTATTCGTTCTTCTTCGCCTCGGGAAATTCCGCCGGCCACAGCCCGTGCGCCGCATCGCGCCAGGCATGCCAGGCGAGGAAGGCGACCTTGGAGGGGCGCTGGCCGAAGCGCATCACGTGATGGAGGAAGAAGTCATTGAGTTCATAGGGGCCGATCTTGGCTTCGGTGCTCTGGATCGCGCCATCCGCGCCCGCCGGAACCAGTTCGGGGCTGATCTCGGTCGCCAGGATCGCACCGAGCACTTCGTCGGTCGCCGCGTCGAACTGGTCGGTGCGGGTACACCAGCGGATCAGATACTGGATCAGCGTCTTGGGAACGCCGGCATTGACCGCGTAGTGGCTCATCTGGTCGCCCACGCCATAGGTGCACCAGCCCAGCGCCAGTTCGCTGAGATCGCCCGTGCCGACCACGAAACCGCCGTGCTGCCCGGCGAGGCGGAAGAGATAGTCCGTCCGCAACCCGGCCTGCACATTCTCGAAGGTTACGTCATAGACCGGGTGCCCATCGGCGAAGGCGTGGCCGATATCCTCAAGCATTTTCGTGGCGGAGGGGCGGATGTCGATCTCCTCGGCCGTGATGCCGAGCGCTTTCATCAGCTTCCAGGCATTGTCCTTCGTTTCGTCGGATGTGCCGAAGCCGGGCATGGTGTAGCCGCGAATGATGGTGCGCGGCAGGTCGAGCCGGTCGCAGGCCTTGGCGGCGACGATCAGCGCATGGGTGGAATCGAGCCCGCCCGATATGCCGATGACGAGGCTTTTCGGCCTGGTCGCCTCGATCCGGCGCATCAGCCCGTCGACCTGGATGTTGAACGCCTCGTAGCAATCCTCGCCCAGCCGGTTCAGGCGGTTGGGTACAAAGGGGAAGCGGCGGATCGGGCGGGCGAGGCCGATATCGCCGCTGGCCGGCGCATGATCGAAGCGGATCGTGCGGAAGCTGTCCTCGGGCCGTCCGGCGGCCTCGGCGGCATCGTTGAAGGTCTGCAGCCGCAGCCGGTCGGCCAGGATCCGGTCGCAATCGACATCGGCGATGCACAATTCGGGGCGCAGTTCGAAGCGTTCGCTTTCGGCCAGCAGGTCGCCCAGCTCGAAGATCATGCCTTGGCCGTCCCATGCGAGATCGGTGGTGCTTTCGCCATGGCCGGAGGCGGAATAGACATAGGCGCTGGCGGTGCGGGCGCTCTGGGCGCGGCACAGCATGTGGCGCTCGTCCGACTTGCCGATCACGATATTGGAGGCGGAAAGATTGGCGAGGATCGTCGCCCCGGCCAGCGCGCCGGCGGTGGAAGGCGGATCGGGCGCCCAGAAATCCTCGCAGATCTCCGCGAACAGCCGGAAGCCCGGCAACTGGTTGGATGCGAAGACGAGATCGGTGCCGAAGGGAATCTCGTCACCGCCGACGCTTATCGTCAGCCCGCGAATATTGCGGCCATGCGCGAACCAGCGCTTCTCGTAGAATTCGCGATAATTGGGCAGGTAGCTCTTGGGCACCGCGCCCAACAAAGCGCCATCGGCAATGGCCAGCGCGCAATTATAGAGCCGACCATTATGGCGCAGCGGCGCGCCGATCAGCATGACCGGGCTGAGGCCTTTGCTGGCGGCGACGATGCCGGCGATTTCGCCCTCCACCGCATCGAGCAGCGCATCCTGCATCACCAGATCGTCGAGCGCGTAAGAGGACAGGCTGAGCTCGGGATAGACCAGCAGATCGACATGCGCTTCATGTGCGCGCTGCGCCTCCTCGACGATCGCGCACGCATTATAAGCCACATCGGCCGTGCGCACGCGCGGCGTGCTGGTGGCGACGCGCACGAAACCGTGGCGGTGCATGTCGTAGAAGGGATGGTCGCGCTCGTTCACGCTTTCGCTGCCTTTCGCATCGGGGGAAGGGGGCGCATCGGCCGGTTCGAGCCAGTCGGACGGTTCGCAAATGCCGAGTTCGGCCAGCCTCCTCTGGGTGGCTGGGCGCGGTATCTTGCCCTTGGTCTCCCAGCCATAGACGGTGCGGCTGGGCCAGGGTTCCGGCGCGCCGTAACGCTCGCCGAATTGGCCCGCCGTCAGCGGCGGCTCATGCGCCTCGCGCCATGCGCGAATCTTCTCGCCAGCTCTATGCATAGCTGCGCAGGTATCCAAAAAGGATACTTAACGCAAGATACCGCTGGAAGGCGCTGCGTAGCCTGCGCGGCCCAGGCCGTCGTTCCGCTTCTCAATATACCCCCAGGGGGCATTGGACGTGCGCGAATTTGGCGGCTATATCCAGGCCAATTCGCGGAGAGGAGAACGTTCATGACTATTCGCTGGGCCAGCTTCCTGCTGGGCGCGCTGGCATTGCTATTGGCGCTGCTGGCGGCCGGGCTGATCGTGATCCTGACGGGCGGCTACAATGTCGCGGCGAGCGAGCCGCACAGCGCATTGGGCGAATGGGCGCTCCACACCACTTTCCGCAATTCCGTGAAGGGCGGGGCCAGCGGGCTGGAGCCGCCCGCGACGTTCAGCCCCGCGATGATCGCGGCGGGCGCGGGCGAATACAAGTCGATGTGCCAGCACTGCCACGGCGGCGTCAATGCGGACCGCGATGAATGGGCCGAGGGCATGCGGCCGCTGCCGCCGATGCTGGCGGCCGACGCGGATCGGTGGAGCGCGGCGGAGATCTTCTGGCTGGTCAAGCATGGCGCGAAGATGACCGGAATGCCGGCCTTCGGCGCAACGCATGACGATGCGACAATCTGGAACATCGCCGCCTTCGTCCAGGCGCTCCCGCAAATGGATGCGGCGCAATATGCGGCCTATCCCGCCGAACATGACGAGCACGGCGAACCCTATGGGGAGCATGGCGAAGATGAGGAAGGCGGCCATACGCACCCTGAAGGCACGCCACCCCATCGGGACTGAGCTGCGAAGGGCGGCCTAGGCCGCTTCCATCGCCTGCCCCACGGCGAGTTCTGCCGTCACAGTCGCCTTGGAAAGATCGAGGCCATAGAGCCGCGCGGCATTGCCGCCGACGATGTTCTTCACATCCGCCGGATTCATATGGCCCATCGTTTCGCCGATCGTGCGCACGCTGTTGGGCCAGATGCTGTCCGGGTGCGGATAGTCGCTGGCCCAGAGCAAATTGTTCGGCCCCCAGAATTCGAGCAGCCGCATCGCCGTCGGGCTCTGCTGGAAAGTGCCGTAAACCTGCCGCTTGAACACTTCGCTGGGCTTCATCTTGTGCGGGATGCCGCCCTTATCGTCCCAGAATTCCTTGCATTCCCACAGGCGGAAATGGCGATAGTCGAGTTCTTCTACCACCCAGGGGACCCAGCCCACGCCGCTTTCGGCGATCACGATATTGAGCTTCGGGTGCCGCTCCAGAATGCCCCAGGCGAACAGGTCCACGAAGGGATCGAGGAACTGGTCGATGAACATCTTGGCGTGGAGGAAAGTCGCGCCCGGCGATCCCTTATACTTGTCGAACGCCTTGGTGACGCCGGGGAAGACGGTGACGTGGAAGCTCAGCACGATGCCGGATTGCTCGAGCAGGTCGAACAGCGGCTCCCAGCGCTTGTCTTCCAACCTTGGCTCGGCGACGGCGATCTGCAGATTGGCCTGCCGGCAGCCGCCCCTTTCGGCGAGGCGCTTCAATTCGTCGAACGCGGCCTCGGGCGTCGGCGGCAGCATGGCTACGCCGATCAGCCGATCGGGCGCGGCGGTGCAGAAATCCTCGTAGAGCCAGTCATTATAAGCCGCATAGCAGGCCTGCATGAAGGCTTCGTCACCCGTCTTGATGCTGGTGACAGGGCCGAAAACCAGATGCGCCCACACATGGTCCCGGTCCATGTCCTCCAGACGTAGCTTGGCATTGCCCGCGCGCAGTTCGGTAACGTCCTCGATCCCGCCGCGATCATAGGCGGTGTGGATCGGCTTGGGCCCGCCGAAGCTGAACGGCTTGCCGCTCCACATGCCCCAGCTCTGCCCGTCGGCCATCCATAGCGCCGGGCCCTTTTCCTGTTCGATGACATGCGGCGCCCGGTCGCCCCATTTCGCCGCCATCCGATCGGTCCAGACATTGGCGGGCAGCATGTTGAGGTCGAGATGGTCGTCGCAGGAGACGAGGGCGGTTTCGATCATGGCAGCTCTTCCCGGTGTAAATCTCTAATTAGCTTGCGAAGAATAATGACAGCGCGCCCGCCGGCTCGCAATGCAAAAGGGGCGCTCCCTTTCGGGAACGCCCCTTTCCGGAAAACCGGGCCGAACTTAGCGGCAGCGAAGATCGCCGCGGTCAACCTCGCGCCCCAGCAAGGCGCCGCCGGCAGCGCCGATGATCGTGCCGAGCGTCCGGTCGCGCCCGCCATCGACCTCGCGGCCGAGCAGAGCGCCCAGCGCGCCGCCGATGATCAGGCCGGTCGTGCCGTTGTCCCGCTCGCAATAATAGCGGCCGTCGCGCCCGCGCCACACGCGATCGCTGCGGGTCAGCCTGCGCGGTTCCGTATAGCGGCCGCGGTGATCATATTTCGCGTAATGGCCGCGATGATAGCCATTGTCATGGCCGCGCTTCGGCGGGTCGGCGGCGGCCGGCATGGCGGGAATAGCCAGCGCGGTGGCGGCGGCGACGAGCATCAGTTTACGCATGTTGGAGCCTTTCCGTGTCAGCTTGTGGGCCTTCAACGGAAAGGTTCGTTCAGCGATCCCCAACCTCGGATGAACGAAGCGCGTCTGGCGCGGATGCGCGGCGGCCTGCTCCAAATCCGCGATGAGTGGAGTGGCTTCTCAGCCTTTCGGGGGAGCCGGCGGGCCGCCGAAGAAGATCGCCTGCAGCACGATTTTTCCATCGTGGACAAGGAATTGCTCGGTCGCCTTCATCGGTCCGGCTTCCCAGGTCATGAAGCCGACATTGCCCTCTTCCCACACCTTGGTGACATGCATGCCGCCGCCGCCATTGCCCTGGCCGGACGGGGGAGGCGGGGGCGCGTCGCCCTTCGGCTTCGGCGGGAACATATGGGCGAAGAGTTCGCGGATCGCCGGCTTGCCCTGGATCGCGCGGCCTTGCTGGAACACCACGGCATCCTCGGCATAATCCTGCATGATCTTGTCGAGATCGCCACCGGCGGCGGTGTGGCGCTTGACGATCTCCGCCGGCGTCAGCTCCTCGGCGTGGGCCGGGGCGGAGATGGCGGCGCCTGCCAGCGCGAATGCCGCGATGGCGGCGACTCCGGTTCTCTTCATTGGTTCGCTCCCAAACGATTTGCTTGGGCAACTACACGCGCGAGGCGGCGAAGAACAGGCCTTTTGCCCATTCTCCGCCGCATCGGATCACAGCTTGGCGATCTCCGCCTTGGCGTCCGCCAGGGCCTGTTCCTTAGCTTCCGGGCCGAAGCCGACCTTTTCGGCGCGGATGAACACCGGATCGGTGATCCCGATGAAAGCGAACACATCGCGCAGATAAGTTTCCTGGTGCTCGAAAGGCGCATCCATCTCATAGGCGCCGCCGCGCGAGGAGACGATATAGACCTTTCGGCCGCCGGCGAGGCCCTCGGGCCCGGCTTCGGAATAGCTGAAAGTCACGCCCGGCACGCCGAGCCGGTCGAGCCACGCCTTGAGCTGGCTGGGGATCGTGAAATTGTACATCGGCGCGCCGATGATCACGATGTCGGAAGCGAAGAACTCGTCCAGAACGGCGCGCTCCGCCGGGAAGGCGGCCTTCATCTCATCGGTATGCGCTTCGGCCGGCAGGCGGATCGCCCCGGTGGTGACATTGTTGAGATGCGGCAGCGGATCGGATTCGAAATCGCGTTCCACCAGCGTGGCATCGGGATATTTCGCCGTGAAGTGATCGGTGAGTTCCTGGGTCAGGACCCGGCTGACGGAGTTGTCGCCAGTGGTGGCGCTGTCGATGCGGAGAATCTGCATGGCTTTCCTTCTTGGGTTACGATTGATAACTTGCAGGCCATATGGATACCGTCACCGCACCCGCGCAAGAAGGCACTTTGCTGTCCGATAGTCACATCGATGTGCCCGTGGCGGCGCATGACGGCCGCAATTGCCAGGCCGTGAATCACATCCTGGCACGCGTCGGTGACAAATGGTCGATGCAGGTGGTGATGAGCCTTGCGGAAGGCTCGATGCGGTTCAACGAATTGCGCCGCCAGATCGACGGTATTTCACAGCGCATGCTGACGCGCACATTGCGCGGGCTGGAGCGGGACGGGCTGGTGAGCCGCAAGGTCACGCCGAGCGTGCCGCCGCGCGTGGATTATGCGCTGACCGAGCTGGGCAGCTCGCTGAGGCAGCCGGTGCTCGCCCTGGGCGACTGGGCGGTGGCCAATCGCGAAGCCATCGCCACGGCCCGGGATGCCTTCGACGGAACGGACGAGGGCGAATAGCCGGAACCGGCCGGAAACCCACGGGCCTCCGGCCGGACCGTTTCAGGCCTTAGAGGCCGATGATACCGCCATCATCCTTGGTGATCGCGATCACCGCCGAACGCGGACGGCCGCTGGCGGTGCCGCCCTGGCTTTGCGGCCAGTTGCTGCTCGGCGCGTCCGGCTCGCCGTTTTCGCCGGGATGCTGGATGCCGACGAAAATCGTGCGGCCATCCGGGGTGGTGTCGACGCCGGTCAGCTCGCATTCGAGCGGGCCGGTGAGGAAGCGCTTGAGCATCGCATCGGTCGCACCGGCGCCGACGACGGTCGACTGGGTGGCCGTGCCGCTCGCGCCGACATTGGTGATCGTCTTCGGGCCGCCATCGCCGACCGAGCCCGGGAGCGCGGCGAGCATCTGGTTGTTGGTCCGATCGGTCAGGGCGCCGTCATCGGTCTGGATCCACAGCAACGGCGTGCCCTGGCCGGCCGGGTTCTGCGAGCGCGAGAACCACAGGCCATCGGGGCTCGAGAAGTCGTTGGTGGCATCGAGGCCTGAAATGTTGACGTTCATCGGATCGGCATCGACCGAGTCGGCGCCGAACAGGAAGATATCCCATTCGAAGCTGGTTGCGGCCGTGTCCTCGCCGCTTTCGGCAAGACGGATGATGTGGCCATTGGCGTTGCCGTAGCTGGTGGAGCTGCCCTTCACGGCGCCATAGTGGCGCGGATTGGCGGCATCGGTGCCGTCGAGCGGGCGATAGCTGCTGTTGCTGTTGGTCAGCGTCAGATAGACCTCGCCGCTTTCCGGATTGACGGCAGTCCATTCCGGCCGGTCCATCGGCGTGGCGCCAGCCGCATCGGCGGCAAGGCGGGCATGGACGAGGACGTCGGCCTGATCCGCGAAGGCGTAGTCGGGCAGGTCCGGCACCTCGCCATAAACCAGCGGCAGCCACTCGCCCGAGCCGTCGGCATTGAAATGGGCGGCGTAAAGCGTGCCGGCGTCGAGATATTTGTCGCCCACGGCGAGACGGTCAGTGGCGTCCGCATCGGCGTCGTCCCAGCTCTCGTCGGAAACGAACTTGTAGAGATATTCGCCGCGCGAATCGTCGCCCATATAGACGGCGACCTTCTGCCCGGCGACGAGCTTGCCGAGCCAGGCGCCTTCATGGCCCATGCGGCCCAGCGCGGTGCGCTTACGCGGCGCGGCGGACGGATCGTAGGGATCGAGCTCGACCACCCAGCCATACTGGTTGGGTTCGTTGCGATAATCGGCAGCAGCGCTGGCGGCCGTCGCCCGCGCGTCCCACTTGCGGAACATGTCGTCGTTCGATTCTACGCTGGACCAGCCATAATTGCCGCTGCTGCTGGAAACGCCGTAACGGCCGAGAGCGGTCAGTTCCTTCGCCGTGCGCTGGGCATCGTCGCCGCTGCGCAGGAAGTATCCGGCCCAGTTTTCCTCGCAGGTGAGGCCCGTGCCCCAGCCGGTGTGGCCATTGGCGCAATTGTTGATCGTGCCGCGCGCCTTCGTGCCGGCATTCGAATAGGCGGTCACCATCAAGTTCGAACCGGAAACCGGGCCGTGCAGGTCCATCGGCGTCATCGGCGTGATGCGGCGGTTGAACGCGCTGTCCTGCACGTAGCTCCAGCTGCGGTCGCCGCCGTCGAGATATTCGGTGACGGAAACGCCATGCGCCTCGATTTCCTTGACCACCTCGGCGGCCGGGCGGGCGCCGGTGCCGGTGGTGGTCGGGCCGTTGGGGTGGAGATACTGGATGTTCAGGTTCTCATGGTTCTGCACCAGCAGGCCGCGGGTCGAATTGCTCTCGTCGCGGGCGCCGTCCATGCCGAGGCCGAAGAAGTGCAGGGCGTCGCCGTGGTCGCCGATGCGCTGCGCGAAATTGCTGTCCGAGCCGTCATTGGCATAGGTCGAGACGCCGGCGGCGAGCGGATCGCCAAGGCGGGTCATGACGGTCACCGAGTAGCCAGCGGGCACCGTGACGATATCGTCGAGGTTCTTGGCGACCGCGGCAAAGCCGAGCACGGCCGGTTCGACGGTTACCTTGGTCGTCGCATTGGCCGAGACATGGTCGGAGTTCGTGCCGCTGAAGACGAAGGAAAACTCGGTCGCCTCGGCAACGCCGGGCGCAACGAAGGTCACGGTGTCCCCGTCACCAACGAGCTCGACCTGCGGACCGCCATCCTGCGTCCAGCCGGAGCTGACCGCGCTGGCATCCGCGGTACCCTGCAGCGTGACCAGCTGGCCTGCTGTCGTGGTGGCGCTCTGTCCGGCGCTGACGACCGGGGCGGCGGCCCTTACAGTCTCGTCGTCGCAGGCGGCCAGGATGGTGGTGCCGAACAGCGCGAGGGCGCTGGCCCGCAGCCCGCCGAGCATCGTCTGACGCCGCGAAAAACGATCGCGCACGATCATTTCGAGCGAAGGATTGTCCGAGCGATTCGTGTCGACGTTGCCGTCCGAATAGCCGAAATTGGAGGTTTTCTGGTTCATGGAAGTTGCCCCGACTTCTTGTGTGGAGCAGCCGAACTATCTGCTGTTCTTTACAGAGATGTGCGTCCTATCGGGCTGAAATACAGGCAGCTTGTGACTTGAGGACACATATTGCGCCGACCGTTGCGACCCGGCGCGGACGCAATCCGGACCCAACCGCGCCGCGCCAATAACTTGCGCGCGAGCGCTGCAAGCCGTTCGGTTCACGTCTTGCCAAAATTGGGATCGGCGATGCGGGCATGGCCACCCGCTTCTTATGCGCGCCAGGTGAAACCAGCCGCTCCGCTTCGGAAAGAAGCGCCCCGGAATTAATCTCTCCTTTACCATGATGACCTAGCTCCACGGCCATGTCCGACAGGGGGAAACAATGAGCGAAGTGACGGCAGTCGATAGCGAAACGGCCCAGACACCCAGCGTGGAAGCGATCCTGGATCTGCTGATGAGCATCCTCTCGGACGGGTTGGATCATCCCGAAGTCTGGGACGAGATGCCGATCTTCCTCGATGGATATCCGGACCTCCCGGAGCAGATCGCACAGCGCATCACGCAGGAATCCAACGCCACGACGCAGGTCCTGCTGCTTCTGCTGCAGGGCGTCGCACTCGGCAGTCGTGGGGAACTCGATGGGGCTTTCGCTCTGGTCGAGGATCTGGCCGTGAAGAACAGCCAGTCCGCGCTCGTTCAGGGCGTGCTGTTTCGCCTGAAGGCGCTGCGCGATCCGGAAAATCCCAAATACAATCTTGCGGGCAAGATCTGCCCGACCCCGTTCCAGCAGATGGACGTGCTCGAACTTTCGACGCATCTGTGCTGCGCTAGCTGGCTGCGCCATTCCGCCGGCAATCTCACCCACACCGAGTGGCAGGACGTGTGGAACTCCGCGACCGCGCAGGCCATTCGCGAGAGCATCCACGATGGCAGCTATCGCTATTGCAACAAGTCGGCCTGCCCGAAGATCGCCGCCGACTCACTGACGCCGGCGCAGGAACTGGCCAAGCAGACTCCGCTGTGGGAGCGGATCGTGAACGAACAGATCACCGAGCTCGAAATGGGACCGGAGACGGTCAACCTCGCTTACGACCGGACCTGCAACCTCAGCTGCCCCAGCTGCCGGACGCAGAAATACGCGGCCGACAATGCGACGCGGGCCCGGTTCGACGAGATGCAGCAGAACCGTATCCTGCCGCTGCTGAAGGATGCCCGCACCGTATTCATAACCGGCTCGGGCGATCCCTTCGCCAGCAAGAATTTCCGCCGGCTGATGCATCAGCTGACAGAGGAGGAATATCCCGAACTCGGCTTTCAGATCATGACCAACGGCATGCTGTTCACGCCCAAGCAGTGGAACGAATTCCCCACGCTGCATGGCCGTACGCGGCTACTCAAGATTAGCATCGATGCTGCCACGGGCCCGACGCATGAACTGCTGCGGCGCGGCGCGAAGTGGCCAGTGATGCTGGAGAACATGGCGTTCGCCGGCAAACTGGCGGCGGAAGGACTGGTCGATCACTACGAGTTGGTTTTCACCGTCCAGCAGGACAATTTCCGCGAGATGGGCGATGCTGTGGATCTGGCCAAGCAGGTCGGCGCCACCGGCATCTATTTCGCGCGGATCACCAATTGGGGCACGTTCAGCGAACAGGAATTCACGCGCAAGGCGGTCTTCATGTCTTCGCATCCCGAATATGCCGATTTCGTCGAGGCAATGCAGGACGAGCGGCTGGCCGATCCGATGGTCCTGCTCGGCGATCTGCAGGAATTCGTGAAGGAAAAGCGCGCTCCCGCGCGAGTGTACGTGCAGTAGGGTTTACGTGAGATCTTCAGTC
>Ga0207828_100213_pt1 | contig 40539 bp, 37 predicted proteins | sample TtaePargueraPR_11_FD_187276 | JGI IMG/M metagenome (GOLD analysis project Ga0207828, IMG submission 187276) | Aerobic enrichment media microbial communities from Bioluminiscent Bay, La Parguera, Puerto Rico - Tt and P2 (3) (SPAdes) | ecosystem: Environmental > Aquatic > Marine > Unclassified ...
GCCCGTCTCGGAAGCAGCCGACAGCGCGACGGAGACGGCGCCGACCGAGCGCCACGACCATGTGATTACCGAGCAGGCCGAGCTGGAGGCGTGGCTCGAACGGCTCAACGAAGCCGAACGCTTCTGCTTCGATCTGGAAACCACCAGCCTGAACTATATGGATGCCGATATCGTCGGCGTGGGGATTGCATTGAAGGCAGGCGAGGCCGCCTATATTCCGTTGGCTCATGATTATCTGGACGCCCCGGCCCAGTTGGACCGCCACACGGTTCTCCAGGCGTTGAAGCCGCTACTGGAAGATCCTGCCAAGACCAAGATTGGCCAGAACCTGAAGTACGATATCTCCGTGCTCGCCAACGTGGACATTCATGTCGTGGGGCCGCTGGCGGACACCATGCTGGCCTCCTACGTGCTCAACTCCACCGCCACGCGTCACGATATGGACTCGCTGGCGTTGAAGTACCTGGGTGAGAAAACCATTTCCTTCGAAGAGATCGCAGGCAAAGGGGCCAAGCAGCTCACCTTCAACCAGATCGCCCTGGAGCAGGCGGCGCCTTACGCCTGTGAGGACGTCGACATCACCCTGCGCCTACAAGAGTCGTTGCGCCCGCAGGTCGAACGGGAAGGGCGTTTGGCCGAGGTGCTCGACCACCTCGAACTGCCGCTGATCAACGTGCTGTCGCGCATCGAGCGCAATGGCGTTGCCCTCGATGCAGAGCGCCTTCACGAACAGAGCCAGCAGCTCGAACAGCGTATCCGTGAGTTAGAGAGCGAGGCCTTCGAGCTGGCGGGCCGCGAGTTCAATCTGGGCTCGCCCAAGCAGTTAGGGCAGATTCTGTTCGACGAGCAGAAAATCCCGGTGATCAAGAAAACGCCCAAAGGCGCGCCCTCCACGGCGGAAGCGGTACTCGAAGAGCTGGCGCTGGACTACCCACTGCCTAAAGTCATCATGCAGCACCGTGGGCTGGCCAAGCTGAAATCCACCTACACCGATAAGCTGCCACGCCTGCTTAACAAGACGACTGGGCGGGTTCACACCAGCTACCATCAGGCGGTCACGGCGACCGGGCGGCTGTCGTCGTCGGACCCCAACCTGCAGAACATTCCCATCCGCACCGAGGAGGGGCGCAAGATTCGCCAGGCGTTCGTGGCGCGCCCTGGCTACCGTATCGTTGCGGCGGACTACTCGCAGATCGAGCTGCGCATCATGGCGCATCTATCTGAAGACAAAGGTCTGCTGGAGGCGTTTGCCGAAGGGCGCGATATCCACACCGCGACGGCGGCGGAAGTCTTCGGCACCTCGCTGGACAAGGTCTCCGCCGACCAGCGGCGCAGTGCGAAAGCCATCAACTTTGGCTTGATCTACGGCATGAGTGCCTGGGGGCTCTCTCGCCAGCTGCACATTGACCGTAACCAGGCGCAAACCTACATCGACCGTTACTTCGACCGCTACCCCGGTGTGGCCCGCTATATGGACCGTATTCGTACCCAGGCGGCGGAAGATGGCTTCGTCGAAACCGTGATGGGACGGCGGCTCTACCTGCCAGAGATCCACTCGCAAAACCGCAGCCGACGACAAGGCGCCGAGCGTACGGCGATCAACGCGCCCATGCAGGGTACGGCGGCGGATATCATCAAGCAGGCGATGATCGACGTAGATACGTTGCTAGCGGAGGGAGAGTTCGACGCGCTGATGGTCATGCAGGTACACGATGAACTGGTGTTCGAAGTGGCCGAGGCCCAGGTGGATCGCTTTATCGAGCAGGTGCAGGCGCGCATGCAGGCGGCGGCATCGCTCAACGTCCCGCTGATTGTAGAAGCGCAAAGCGGCGCGAATTGGGATGAAGCTCACTAACGAACGAGAGAGCACTCGCCAATAACACACAACCCCCACAGCGGTCGCTGTGGGGGTTGTGTTGAGTGCGTTACTTAAGCACGGGCTTCAAAAGCGTGTGCCCAAGCCGCGCTTAACGCCAGCTAACGCGGTCGAAGATACGTACCGCTTCCGGGTTGTTCTCACCCAGGATGCTGATGTTGATGTCGTCCTTGGCGAAATCGCCCCAAGACTCCAGCACCGGGTTTTTCTTCACGCCCTCGACCACCGGGAACTCGTAGTTACGCTCGGCCAGCACTTCCTGCGCTTCGTCGGAGGCCAGGAACTCCAGGAAGCGAATACCGTTTTCCGGGTTTTGAGCGTTGGCAACCAAGCCTGCACCGCCCACGTTCACGTGGGTGCCACGGTCATCCTGGTTGGGGAAGATCACGCCTACTTTGCGTGCGGCTTCACGCTCGGCGGCATCGTCAGAGTGCAGCAGACGCACGTAGTAGTAGTGGTTGGCGACGGCGAGGTTACACTCACCGCTGGCAACGCCGAGAATCTGATCCGTGTCACCGCCTTCTGGGTCGCGAGCCATGTTATTCACGACGCCCTGGGCCCACTCTTGCGCGCCCTCTTCGCCGTGGTGCTCGATCATCGACGCCAGTAGAGACTGGTTGTAAATGTTATTGGACGAGCGAATGCACACTTGGCCTTCGAACTGCGGATCGGCCAGGTCTTCGTACGTGGCGATCTGGCTCGGGTCGAAGTTTTCGCGGTTGTAGAAAATGACCCGCGCACGCTGGCTAAAGCCAAACCACATGCCTTCCGGATGACGCATGGAGGCCGGCAGGCGCTCATTGAGCACCTCGGATTCGACGCTCTGGAACAGGCCATCTTGCTCGGCACGCCACAGGTTGCCCGCATCGACGGTCAGCATGACGTCAGCAGGACTAGCCACGCCCTCACGCTGCATACGCTCCATTAGCTGGTTGGCGTCGCCTTCCAGCACGTTGACTTCAATACCCGTTTCGTCGGTGAACGCTTGGTAGAGAATTTCATCAGAGTCGTAATGACGAGCAGAGTAGATGTTGACTTCGTTAGCGAGTGCGCTGTTGGCAAACGCGGAGCCGGCCATGATGGCGACAACGGAAGCCGAAAGACGTGCCTTTTTCATAAATAGTATCCTGAATGTTTATGATAATAAGTTGCATTAGCGCCGTGGGCTATTGAAACGTCTTGTTCGACACACGTCAAGTGAAATGGTAATGACACGCATCCCTTTTTATGTCAGGCGAGCTCGCGCAAGACGTGCATCTCTCGTTGATAGAAAATAGAATGCAAATACCTTTCAACCGTGTTTGCAATATTCACATGCTCAGCGCTATGTTGCGAACAACTCATGGGTGAACGAATGACGGCAACAGTGTCCCTTTCTGAGGTGGCTGCGCCCGCATCGGCGCTATCGCTGCGCGGTGTGCAGCATACGTTTGCAGCCAATCACGTCGTTAAGGGTATCGATCTCGATATCGCCCAGGGCGAGGTGGTCTGCCTTCTTGGCCCGTCTGGCTGCGGTAAAACCACGCTACTGCGCATCGCCGCAGGGCTCGAAGTGGTTCAAGAGGGCACCGTCAGCCTAGAAGGGCAGGCCATCGCTGCTCCCGGCAAACGTCATGTACCGCCGGAGAAGCGCAATGTTGGGCTGGCGTTTCAAGACTCTGCCCTTTTTCCGCACTTGAGCGTGCTGGAAAACGTCACTTTTGGTTTGAAGCATCTGCCCTCTGGCCAGCGCCGCGCCCGAGCGCTGGAGCTATTGGCGCAGCTGGGCATGACCGATTACGCCGAAACCTATCCTCATATGCTCTCGGGCGGCCAGCAGCAGCGGGTGGCGCTGGCTCGCGCCCTGGCGCCCACCCCAAAATTGATGTTATTGGATGAGCCCTTCTCTAGCCTGGATGCCCGGCTACGTGATCGGATTCGCGACGATACGCTGCACGTGTTGAAAAAGCTGGGGTCTGCGACGCTGCTGGTTACCCATGACCCGGAAGAGGCGATGTTCATGGCCGACCGCATCGCCCTGATGCGCGATGGTAGGATCGTGCAGACGGGCACGCCGCGAGAGCTGTACTGCGCCCCGGTCGACCCGTTCGTCGTGACGTTTTTCGGTGAAGTCAACGAGCTCGATGGCGTGGTAAAAGGCGGTGTCGTGCAAACGCCGGTGGGGCCCGTGGACGCAAGCTGGCTGCCCGAAGGCAGTGCCGCGCAGGTGATGATTCGCCCTGAGGCGCTGCGCATCAAAGAGCGCGACCTGCCGGCCGACGCTCACAGCCACAGCCATGTGGTGATGGCAAAGCTGCTCGGCCGCACGAGTTTGATTCACCTCTGCGCCCACGGCGCACAGGGCCAGGAGGCACACCTCCACGCCCGTGTGCCGGGTGTTTTCCTCCCCCAAGAGGGACAGCCGATCGATATCGACCTCGACCACTCCCAGGTGTTTATCTTTCCGCGTTAAGCGCCTTGTTTTGCAGGGCGTCCGCTTACTCGGCTTGGCTGCCCGGGCGCGCCCGGCGCATCGCCAAGCTAAGAAGGATCACTGGCAAAATACCCACCACCACAATGGTCAACGAGGCCGTGGAGGCCTCCGCCAACCGTTCGTCGGACGCCAAGCTATGGGCGCGCACCGCCAGGGTATCGAAGTTGAACGGGCGGAGAATGATCGTGGCGGGCAGCTCCTTCATCACATCCACGAACACCAGAATGCCGGCTGCCAGCAGGCTGCTGCGCATCAGCGGCGTATGAATGCGCCGGAGCGTCCCTCCAGCGGTTTGTCCCAGTGTACGTGAGGCGGCGTCCATGCTCGGGGTGACCTTGCCCAAGCTTGCCTCGACCGCGTTGAACGAGACGGCCAGAAAGCGCACGACGTAAGCGTAAATCAATATGAACGCCGTGCCGCTGAAGACTAGCCCGATGATGGTGTCGTAATGGGTGTGCAGCCAGGTGTTAATGGCATTATCTAGCCAGGCAAACGGAATCAAAATCCCCACGGCCACCACCGACCCCGGAATGGCGTAGCCCATGGCCGCGATGCGGGTAAACAGCCGCGCGCTTGGGGAGTCGTGCAGCCGCACGCCGTAGCTCAGCAGCACCGCTAGCCCCACGGCAATCAGCGCTGCAACCGTCGCGAGGCTCAGGCTGTTCATGGCAAAGCCGATGAAGCGCGTACCGAACAGCCGGTCCCCGGTGGTGATCGCCATTTCCAACAGAATGCCGCTGGGCAGCAAGAAGCCAACGGTGATCGGTAACAGGCAGGCCAGCGTCGCCCCGACGGCGTGCCAGCCGTGCAACCGGTACTCAGGCAACTGTTGATAGCGGTTGGTGGTGTGGAAGTAGCGGCGCTTACCCCGCGACCAGCGCTCCAGCAGCACGAAGGCGATCACGAAGGTCAGCAGGCAGGCGGCAAGCTGGGCCGCAGCAATCGGCTCACCCAGGCCAAACCAGGTGCGGTAAATACCCGTGGTGAAGGTATCCACGCCAAAGAACTGGACCGCGCCGAACTCATTGAGGGTTTCCATCAAGACCAGCGAGACGCCGCCTACCAGCGCCGGGCGCGCCAACGGCAGCGCCACGCTGGCAAACAGCCGCCAGGGGCCTCGCCCCAATGTTCGTCCCACATCCAGCACACACACCGATTGTTCTAAAAAGGTGGCACGGGCCAGCAGGTAGACATAGGGGTAGAGCACGAAGGTAATTAGCGTGGCGGCACCGCCCAACGAGCGCACGTTGGGGAAGTAGTAGTCGCCCACCTGCCAGTCGAACCACTCCCGCAGCAGGCTTTGTAGCGGCCCGGCCACCTGTAGAAAGTCGGTGTAGGCGTAGGCGATCACGTACGTCGGCACGGCCAGCGGCAGTAGAAGCGCCCACTCGAACAGACGCTTGCCGGGAAAGCGACACATGACCACCAGCCAGGCGGTGCCGGTGCCGATCACCAAGGTGCCTAGCCCGACCCACAGTACCAGCCAAAACGTGTTGGAAAGATAGCGCGGTAAAACGGTACTGGCCAAGTGCTGCCAAACGCCTTCGGTGGGCATCACGATATGCGCGAGTACGACTAAGATGGGCAGCGCCACGATCAGCGCAATCAAGAACAGCGTCACTGACCAAGGGCTGAGCGACAGCGTAAAGCGCGAGGCGAAACCTGACAGCAGAGCCGTGGGTGAGCGGCGAGCAGGCGTAGACACGTCGTGAACTCCTAGGACGAGAGGCAGCGTGGCTCGTCAATGCGAAAAGATAGCGGCTGCAAATAGTATCACCTGGGCTGACAGGGTGCAGCCAGCATTCCTGCCGTCACATCGACAGGCAAAAAAAATCCCTCCGCAGCGCGAAGGGATGTGTGGTACCGAAAATGACGCGGTCAGTAACCGACCATCAGGCTCGGCAGGCCGGTAATCAAGCCGGGGAAGATCGACATCAAGATACACGCCAAAAGGATGATGATGACGAACGGCACCACCGCTTTATAGAGATCGACGATCTCGACCCCAGGCGGCGCCACTCCTTTTAGATAGAACAGCGCATAGCCAAATGGCGGGGTTAGGAAGGAGGTTTGCAGCACCACGGCCACCATCACCACGAACCACAATACGTCGACGCCCATTTGGGCGATGATGGGCAGCATGATCGGGAAGCTCAGCAGTACGATGCCGGTCCAATCCAGGAACATACCCAAAATGAAGACCAGGAACAGCATTAGAAGCAGCGCACCAAAGGTGCCACCCGGCATGGCCAGGACGAAGTCGCTGATCACCGTCATACCGCCACCAATGGAGAACACGCCGGTAAACGCCGTGGCGCCCACCAGTACCAGCATCACCATGGTGGTGGTTTTGCCCGCTTCGATCAGCGTGTTGTAGCAAGTCGAGAGCTTACGGTCGCCAAAGATCAAGAACAGCAAGAAGGCGATAAACACGCCAATCGCCGAGGCCTCGGTCGCGGTGGCGATCCCGGTAAATAGAGCACCGAGCACGCCCAGGATCAGCGACATCGGCGGTACGACGTATTTACCCAGCATGATCAGCAGCGCTTTGGTGCTGACCTCGGCGCGCTCTTCTTTCGGCACTTTGGGGCCGTAGCTGGGTTTCAGCCAGCAGATCAGCACCACGTATAGAGCGTACATCACCCCCAACAGCAGGCCGGGCACCAGCGCTCCGGCAAACAGCGCGCCCACCGATACGGGCGAGTAGCTGGCCATCAAAATCAGCATGATGCTGGGCGGAATCAAAATGCCTAGACAGCCGCTCGCCATGATCACGCCCGCGCTGAGCTCTTTGTTGTAGCCATACTTCAGCATCGGCACCAGCGCGATCATCCCCATGACGGCGATGGACGCCCCGACGATGCCGGTGGTGGCGGCCAGCAGTACCGAGACCACGACCACGGTTAGCGCCAGGCCACCGCGTACGTTGGCCAACAGTAGTCGCATGGCGTCGAACATCTTCTCCGTGACGCCGGAGTCGTTGAGAAAGCGCGCCATCAAAATGAACAGTGGAATGGCGACCAGCACGTAGTTGTCCATGGCGTTGCCATAGACGTTGTTGATGATGATGCCCAGGGTATTGATACCGGGGCCTAGATACGCGCCGATGACCGCCATACCGCCCAGTACGAACGCCAATGGGTGCCCCATGAATAGCCCGACCAGCAGTCCGCCAAACATCACCAGCGTTAGTAGTTCTGCACTCATGCGGATGTCTCCTCACGCAGTTGCATGATGGCGCGTAGGACGATGGCAATCGCCTGCAGCAAAATCAGCGCAGCGGCCACGACGATGACCCCTTTCACCGGGTAAACGGGAATCGAGACCATGCCGTAAGTCGTTTCGCCACGGCTGAAGGAGCGCTCGAAAAAGGCCCAGCCGTAGGTCAGCAGCAGCCAAATGAACGGGACGAAAAAGACCAAATACCCAATGAGATCCAGCACGGCCTGCTTTTTACGGGATAGCAGCCGTTTCACCACGTCGACTTCCACGTGGGCGTGATGGCGCAGCCCGTAGGCGGCCATGAGCATGAAGTGGGCGCCAAACAGCATCTTCGTCACATCGAACGCCCAGTCGCTGGGGCGACCAAAGAAAAAGCGCGACACGATGTCGTAAAGCACGATAAGAGTAATGATGGCAATTAACGGCGCAATGATGCGGCCAAACAGCTCGTTAATCGCATCGATCGCCTTGGCAATCGCATTCATGGAAGATCTCCGCAACTGAGCTAAGGCCGCCCCGACAAGGGGAGGGGCGGCCATGTTACGCTTTTATAGTGAGTGCCTTATAAGCAGGCTTCGATCTCTTCCAGTGAGGGGAGGTTGTCCATGGTACGGCTCATGTTGAAGGGGGCCGTCACATCACGCCATGCGGCGTACTCTTGCAGGTAGGTGATCATGGAGTGGTAGACCTTGGCATGGTCTGGATTCTCACAGGCGCCGCGTACGATGACCTCGTTGGTGATCTCCTGGATGCGCGCCAGATCCTCTTCCGAGAACTGGTTGATGGTCACGCCCGCGTCGATGAACTTCTGAGTCGCTTCGGTGGACTCGCGCTCGGACCAGGAGAGTGACCACGCCATGGTGGCTTCGGCGGCAATACGCAGTTTGGCCTGGGTCTCTTCGGAGAGGGCATCCCACGCGTCTTTATTGATCATGACGCCGAACACGCTCGCTGACTGGTGCCAGCCGGGGGTCGCCCAGTAGTCGGCGACTTCGGCAAAGCCTGCATTGAAGTCAACGCCAGGGGTGGAAAACTCACCTGCGTCGATCACCCCACGCTCGATGGCTTGGTATACTTCACCACCGGCCAGCGTGACTTGGGAACCGCCCAGCTCTTCGAGTACGCGGCCCTGGTCACGGCCAGAGAGACGCAGGCGCTTGCCTTCTAGGTCGGCGATGCTCTCGATGGGCGTGCGGCCCATGAAACCCGATTCGTTGTTGGTGATGCCGTAGGGCAGGTACACCATGTTGTACTGGCCGTAGATCTCTTGGTAGAGCTCGAAGCCGCCCCACTGTTGGATCCAGTTCAGATAATCGACACCGTTGAACAAACTGGTGGTGGTGGCCAGCGGCGAGAACGCCGGGTTCAGACCCGCCCAGTAGCCGGGCCAGTCGCCTGCGGCTTGAATCGCACCGGTTTCGGTCGCATCGAATACCTCGGTGCCCGGCATCAAGGTGCCGCCTGCGCGGAAATTGATTTGGACTTCATCGCCCGCCAGTTGGTTGACCAGCTCGGCCCAGTGCTGATCGATCTTGATCAGGTCGAGGTTCTCCGGCCACGTGGTGGTCATGGTCCACTGCTCCTGCGCTTGAGCGGTAGACGTGAGGGCGGCGAAGGCGACGCCAGCGGCAAGGCTGGTGAGTGCGAATTTTGTGGTCTTTTTCATTGTATGTTTCCTGGTACTTTGGCGGTTAGCGTTATTAGTGTTGGAGACCTGAAAGCAGGAAAGTACAGCAGCATGCTGACGTTTACGTAAAGTAAAACAACGCTGCGCTGCATCGCTAAGCTAGCACACTCCACCCGCTGCAGCGCAATATCAGTAAATCAAGGAAGTTAACGCGACAGCCATCGCAGAGATAATGTGGAAAAAGCCGTTAAAACATTGCTTTAAAAGGTACTTCTACGATCTTTACCCCGTCTTGAGGGGTGAGAAAACGTTGAAAAGCCCGGGTTTGTTCAACCAAAGTTGTAAGAGAATTCTTGCCTAAGGAGCCGCTATGAGCGGGTCACGCCACGCCGAGCCCACCTTATCCCGCGAACGCATCGACAGAGACGCCGCCACGCTCATCTGCCATGCCCGCCGTTTAAAGCAGCGGGGCTGGCGCGGACTGGTGTGGTTAAGCGGTGTGCCGGAGCAGGCCCGTCAGCAAGCGTTGGCGCTGTGGCAGGCCGCCGACTGGCAGACGCCACTGTGGGTAGGCGATGCCCAACAGGCCCCTGTCTCAGCCAGTTTATCTAGCCGTAAAGCGCGTACCCGGCTGGGGGCCGAGCACCAGCTCGTGATTCTCGATGCCAGTGGCCACGAAGGGCTGGATCCCGATGCGCTGGGCGCGCTGGCGGGGACGGTGAGTGCGGGCGGTCTTCTGGTGCTGATGACGCCCTCGGCTTGGGGTAGACAGCCCGATCCCAACTACGCTCGCTTTGCCGATTACCCCTGGCCTTGGGAGCACTTTAGTGCCCACTATTTGGCGCGTTTGGCGCGCTTGCTGAGGGCGTCGAATCAGGTGGTGCGCTGGCCTGTGGGAGGGGCACTGCGGTTGCCGATCCTGGGCAAACGGCCAAGCGCCCCTGAGCCCAGTGAAGACGCGGACTGTCTTTCCGCGGACCAAGCCTTGGCGGTGAGCGCGCTGGTCAAGCTCAAGCGGCGTCGGCCGCTGGTCGTGACTGCCGACCGAGGTCGGGGCAAGAGCGCCGCACTGGGCATCGCCTGCGCACGGCTACTGCAGCAAAGCGACGGTGGCGAGTGGCTGCTCACCGCGCCTCGGCTAAGCGCCGTGGAAAGCGTCTTCAACCGTGTGGCGGCGCTGTGCCCGGCGCTGCAGCGCCACGGCCCCGCCGAGGTGTCGCTGGCCAACGGCAGTCGGTTGCGCTTTTTGCCACCGGATGTCCTAACGGAGCTCGTCGAACAGGGTACGTTGGGGGGCAGTGGCAGTACGCTGCTGGTCGATGAGGCCGCTGCCATTCCCGCCTCGCTGTTGGGGCGCTGGCTGTCGGCGTTTCCGCGCATTGCCTTCGCCACCACGGTGCATGGCTACGAAGGCTCTGGGCGCGGTTTTGCGCTGCGTTTTCGCGATGTATTGGACCGCCAAGCACCCCACTGGCGCGAGCTAACGCTGCAAACGCCGATACGCTGGTCGACCGGAGACCCGCTGGAGGCGCTCATCCAGCGCTTGCTCTTATTGGATGCGCCGCTACCTAACGCAACTCCTTCACAAGACGAGTTGCCAGCGAGCGTCGTGCTCAGCCAAGCGCAGCTCGCGAGTCAGGATGCACGATTAGAAACGCTGTTTGGTCTGCTGGTGCAGTCCCACTACCGCACCACGCCGAGCGATTTACGCCAACTGCTGGATGGCCCCGGCACGGGACTACGCATGATACCCAGCCGCGACGGGGACGACCCGCAAGCCGTTCTGGTCACCCGCGAGGAGGGCGGCTTCGCGGCCGAGCTGGCCGACCAGGTGGCCAGGGGCGAACGCAGGCCCCAGGGGCATTTGCTGGCGCAGTCGCTCGCAGCCCATGGTGGCAGTCGAGCGGCCCTCATCGCCCGCTGGCGGCGGGTGGCGCGTATTGCCACGCATCCCCAGCGCCGCCGAGAAGGGCTGGGGCGACAGATCCTGGAAGAGGATATCGATAGCGCCACCCAGCAAGGGCTGTCCCTGTATGGCGCCACCTTCGGGGCGGAAGCGTCGCTACTGCGCTTTTGGCTGGCGCTAGGGTTCGTACCTGTCCGTTTGGGCATGACCCGCGAAGCCGCCACCGGCGAGTATGCTGTGATGGTCGCCAGGGCGCTCAACCCCGAGGGGCACGCGGTGCTGGACACCTTGAGGAGCGGCTTTGCCGCTTCGCTGCCTAGCCTGCTGGCCTTCGAGCTGGCCGCATTGCCTGCGTCGGTCGTGGCGCTGCTGCTCGCTGCACTGCCCGCTCAGCCGCTCGGCACGGCCGATCGCCAAGCCATTCATGACGTGGCTTATGCCCGTCGCGACCCTGCGCTGGCCCGACCCGCGCTCCAGGCGCTAGCGCGGGAAGCCAGTCGACAGCCGCTGGGCGAGGCTCAGCAGGCGCACCAGCAGCTCGCCGCCTGGGCCTACCAAAACCAGCCGCTGGACAAGACCCAGAACCTCGCCGTGCAGCGCTTGCGCGAGTCGGCGCAACAGGTGATCACCGCGTGCGAGCTTTTCCCCAGTGAGCCAGAGCGGTAAAGTAAGTCGGTTATCGATAATGAAGAGTTTCCATGAACGCACATCTAGCAGCGCTCGAGCCACGCCTTGTATGGCAGCACTTTCGTACTCTGTGTAACACGCCGCGCCCCTCCGGTCATGAGGCCGCGTTGGTCGCTACCTTGGAAGCCTGGGCGGATGCGCAAGGGCTTGCCCACGACCAGGATGCCTTCGGCAACCTGCGTATCCGCAAGCCTGCCACCCCTGGCTGTGAAGGCGCGCCGGGAATCGTACTGCAGGGCCATCTGGATATGGTGGCCCAGGCCAATGCGGGGCATGCGCATGACTTTACCCGCGACCCCATTCGCACCGTGGTTAAAGAGGGCTGGCTGCACGCCGAAGGCACGACGCTAGGAGCGGACAACGGAATGGGCGTGGCCGCGATATTGGCCGTGCTGGAAGACCCCGACCTGACCCACGGCCCACTCGAAGCCCTGTTCACCCTGGAAGAAGAGACCTCCATGGGCGGTGCGCTGAATCTTGCCGAGAACTGGTTGGAAGGCTCGCTGCTGCTCAATTTGGACAGTGAAGACCGTGGCGAGGTGTATATCGGCTGTGCTGGCGGCGCCGATGTGGTGGTCGATGCGCAGCTGCCTTGCACCGCCCTGCAAGCCGATGAGCGACTGCTTTCCCTCTCGCTGACGGGCCTTAAAGGCGGCCACTCGGGCATGGACATTCACCAGCCTCTGGGCAACGCCAATCGCCTGTTGGTGCGCGTTCTTTGGGCGCTAGAAGAGTACGATGCTCGTCTAGTGAGCTATCAGGGCGGCACGCTGCGCAACGCCATTCCCCGTGAAGCCTTTGCCCAGGTGGCGCTGCCCGCCGACGATATGGAGGCCGCCCTGGCCACCGTCGAGAGGTTGGCCGCCACCCTCAAGGCCGAGCTGGGCAGTGGCGATACCGGCCTGGTATTGACCGCCGAGCGCGCCGAGCAGGCCGACGCCGAGCCGCTGACGCTCGATGCCAGCGCGATGCTGCTGGCGGCGCTGCATGCCGCCCCGTGCGGCGTCGAGCGCATGAGCGCCGACGTGCCAGGCGTAGTCGAAACCTCCAACAACCTGGGCGTGTTAAGCGTCGAAGCCGGTCGCTTTCATCTCTGTGCCCTGGTGCGTTCGTTGCACGATAGCGCTGCCCAAGCGATGGCCGAGCGCTTTCAGGCGCTGTTTGGGCTCATGGGCGCACGGGTGAAAGTCGAAAACGGCTACCCCGGCTGGGCACCCAACCCGGATAGCCCGCTGCTGGCCACTTTCAAGGCGCGCCATGCGGCGCTGATGGGCCACGAGCCCGAGGTGAAAGTGATCCATGCGGGGCTAGAGTGCGGTATTTTGGGCAGCAAATACCCGCACTTGGACATGATTTCCTTCGGCCCGCTGATTCGCGGCGCGCACTCGCCGGATGAGCGGGTGGAGATCGAGTCCGTGGCGGAGTTCTGGGCCATGCTGCGCGATCTGGTGGCGGCGCTGGCGAAGTAACGTCCTCTCGCCATGCCCAACACCATCAAAAACGGCACCCTAGAGGTGCCGTTTTTGATGAAGCGTGATGACCGCCTGCGATATCGATGGCGGCCAATCGCCTCGCTTATTTGCCTAGATAGGCGTTGAGCATCCACACGGTTTTTTCCTGCTCGCGGATGTAGTCGCCCGCTTGGGCGGCGGTGCCCTCGTCATCGGCGTCGGACGCTAGCGCCAACAGTTCGCGCTGCAGTTCGATCAGCGTTTGATAGCCTGCCAGAACGCCTTGCACGCAGGTCTTGCCATCGTGGACGTCTTTGTCTTCTTGGATGCGCGACAGCTTGGTGTAATCGCTGTACGCGTGAACCGGTTTGTGGCCCAAGGTCAAAATACGCTCAGCGACCTCGTCGACCTTGGTCAGCAGGTCGGTGTAGAACTCTTCGAATTTTGCGTGCAATTCGAAGAAGTCGTTGCCTTTCACGTTCCAGTGATAGCCACGGACGTTCATGTAAAAAATCTGATAATTGGCCAACAGGTGGTTGAGTTTCTCGGCGAGCTGGCTGGCGCTGCCTTCGTGTAAACCAATGCTATTGGTATCGTCCATTGTCTGCTCCTCCTTGGTGGGCGCTGCATTTCAACGTGTGTCTATTTCGTGTCGAGTTCAGCTTAGAGTGCTGCAACGGCGAGGTGAAACAGATTTTTTGCATCGCCGTCATAGCGGATAAGGTGTACGTGCAGGCACCATCACAGGATTTCAAGGGGCGTTTAGCGGCAGGCGAGCCAAAGCCGCGCAATGCTTTCGCAGCGGTCTGCCAGCAGCTCCGCAGTGCGTGGCAGCGCCTGCTCTAACGTCATCAATCCATCGGCGAGGGCAAAGGCGGCGGTTACCCCCTCGTCGGTACTCGCCTGCCAGCCATCGCCTAGGCTACCCGCGAGCACGACCACCGGTTTACCCAGGTGTTTAGCGGCGCGGGCGACGCCAATCGGCGTTTTGCCCGCTAGGCTCTGACCATCCAAGCGGCCTTCACCGGTAATGACCACGTCGGCCTCATTCAGCAACCGGGCAACGTTCGCCTGTTGCATGATCATCTCGATGCCCGGCGTCAGCGTGGCGTTCAGAAAACAGCGGGCCGCAAAGCCCATGCCGCCTGCCGCCCCCGCCCCTGGGAGCTCTCGTTCATCGCGGCCCAGCGCTTTGGCCGTCAGGTCGGCAAAGTGGCCAAGCGCGCGGTCGAGTATGGCGACATCGCCTTCCGTCGCGCCTTTTTGTGGGCCGAAGACGGCGCTGGCACCGCGTTCGCCCAGCAGCGGATTATCCACATCCACGGCGGCTTCAACGTGCAAGTCGGCGAGGCGTGGATCCAGCGTCGACAGATCCAAGGTGGCCAGCTGCTGGAGCGCCGCGCCGCCGCGGGGCAACGGCTGGCCTTGGGCATCCAACAGCGTGGCGCCCAGGGCCTGGAGCATGCCCGCGCCAGCATCGTTGGTAGCACTTCCGCCGAGCAGCAACAGGGCATGCGTGGCGCCTGCCTCCAAGGCAGCGAGAAACAGCTCACCTACGCCGTAGGTGGTGGTGTGCAGTGCGTTGCGCTCTTCGCGGGTCAGGTGCTGTAAGCCGCTGGCTTCTGCCAGCTCGATAAACGCGGTACGCTGCTCATCGAGCCAGCCCCAGGCGGCTTGGCGGGGCCGTCCCAGGGCGTCCTTGACGGTAAGGGTGCGGCGTTCGGCGCGCGTGGTGGCAATCAAGGCGTCCAGGCTGCCTTCGCCGCCATCGGCCAGGGGGCAAAGCTGTGTGATGGCACTGGGAACTGCCCGTTTGATGCCCTTTGCCATGGCTTTGGCGGCCTCGTCGGCACTTAGGGCGTCCTTAAAACTGTCAGGGCAAAGCAGTACATTCATCGCACGACCTCCTTAAAACGTTGTCTCAGCGTGTTGTCGTTCTTTTAATGTCTGTTGGCGAGCTTAGCGCGCTGCTTGGCGACACACCAGCCATGACGGTAGCGAGAGGATTTTTCATGAAGGCCATACCCCTTAGCATCATCTGCCTATTGGCACTGGCAGGTTGCCAAACGGTTCCCGACCGTCTGCCCCAAGCAGAGCCTGCGCCAGCGGCGGCGTGCTTCTTTCCCACCGACCCTCCCACCGACCTTCCCACCGGCCAGCCTGCGCCTGATGAAACGCTGCACGTTTTGACGCAAAGCATCGACGTCCTGGAAGCCTGGGGATTTTCGTTGGAAACCACCGATACCGAGCTTGGACTGGTCAGCGCTTCGCGGGAGCGCGAGCTAATCGGCTACTACGACCGCTATGACTACGACTATGGCTACGGCAGCGGCTTCCGCCTGTTTGGTGGGTTTGGCATTGGCCGTGGGATAGGCGTCGGCGTGGGTGGCTCCTTCGGGCCTGCGTTTGGTCAGCAGCCGGTCGAGGTGGAACGGGTATCGCTGCTGGCCCGCGATGGCCACATGCGCATCTCTCGTGACATTCGTCGTTTCGACCATCTGGGCGAGCTGCGCGAGTCTTACAGCGCCAGTAACGATGATTTTTGTGGCCGTTTCCAGGAAGCCTTTTATTCATCCTCCACGCCTCAGGGGGCATCATGACACCGTCCCGTCCCACCGTATTGGCAGCCCTCACGCTATGCACCATGTTGTGGCTGGCAGGCTGCGCCACGACGCAGCCGTTAGAACCCAGAGAGCTGCGCTACAACGCCCCAATGGAGCAAGCCTTCCGCGAGGCGGTGGCACTGATGATGGAGCAGGGCTATGTGATACGCCACGCCGATTTGACCTTAGGGCGCGCCGAGGCAAGCCTGGCACGCTGGCCCGGATATCGGGTTCAGCTTCAAGTAAGCGAAGCTCAAGGGGGGAGTCTGGTCAGCGTGTCAGCACTGCGCGGTAGCCAGCCGATACCGCCTTATGTGCTAGACCCCTGGCTCGTGGCGTTACAGCGCAATTTAGGAGAATTGCCGTGATGAATGCATGGTCACCTGCCACGCTGCGTCGTACTGGCCAAGCGCTGCTGGTGGGCAGCCTGTTGGTCAGTTCGATGGCACAGGCCCACCCTCACGGCTGGATCGACATGAGCGTGCGTGTCATTACCAACGACGACGGTGCAGTCACCGGGCTTCATCAAACGTGGCGAATGGACCCCTTTTATAGCTTGGTCGTCATGGAGGAGTTGCAGCAGGTACCAGGCACGAGCCTGGAGCAGGGGCTGGATCAGTTGGGCAGTGAGATTCGCGATAACTTGACTCCTCAGCACTACTTTACCGAGGTGCGGATCGGCGACGAGCCGCAGACGTTTGGCGAGGTCACCGAGTACACCGCGCTGGCGCGAGACGGGCGTTTGACGTTTATGTTCATCCTGCCGCTGGCGACTCCCCAAGCGCTCAGCGGGCAGGTGCTGGAGTACCAAGTCTTCGACCCCACGTACTACATCGAGATGGTACATGAGGAAGAGGACAACGAGCCCTCTCCTCGGGCGCTGATTCTCAACGGCGACCCTGACTGCGCGCTCAGCGTTTTGCCTGCCGATCCCGACCCTGAGCGGGTCATGCAGGCGGCGCTGTTGGATGTAGACGAAGAGGGCGAGCCAGGGTTAGGCCGCCACTTTGCGGAAACGGGCCGCGTGGATTGTCGCTAGCCGCCCATCGGGCGAGTCGTGTATAAAGTGTTACTTTATATCTTTTATGCGGAGGGGGCATGCCGTTAAGCCGACGACAACTTACCAGCGGCGCTGTGGCGATAGTGGGCGTGGCGCTGCTGGTATGGGCCATACAGGTGAATTTACAGAGCGTTAGCCTTCAGCTGTTGGCGTGGCAGCGGGAGCTACACCGTAGTCTGACCCTGGCGATTACCGAGCTGTCGCGGACGCCCACCACCGCCACGTGGGTCACGCTGCTCGGCGTGAGCTTTGCGTACGGCGTCTTTCATGCGGCCGGGCCGGGGCATGGTAAAGCGGTATTGGCGACCTATTTGGCGTCCCATGGCGGTGCGACTCGCCGGGCGCTGGGGCTCTCGTTTGCTGCCTCGTTACTGCAGGGCCTCACGGCTATCGCGATGGTGGCGGTGTTGGTACACGGGCTAGGCTGGGTGACGCGACAAGCCATGGGCAGTGTGGCTTGGGTGGAACAGGCCAGCTTTCTTCTGGTAGCGCTATTGGGTGCTTGGCTCTGTTGGCGGGCGGTGCAGCAGCTGCGCCACGCCTATGCGGCTCGCCATGAGCCCGTGATAGAACATACGCATTCTCATGACCACAGCCACGATCACAGCCACAGCCACGATCATACCCACTGCTGTGGCGGGGCTCATCACGTCGAACCCGCGCAGGCACTGGATTGGCATACGGCGTTGATGACCGTTGGGGCGATCGGTATGCGCCCCTGCAGTGGCGCCATTCTGATGCTGGGGGCCGCAAGTCTCTTGGGGCAATTTTATGTGGGGGTTGCATCGGTGGTGGCAATGTCGCTGGGCACGGGTATCACCGTGTCGATATTGGCCCTGGCCAGCATCGTGGCTAGAGGGTGGGCGACCAAGCGGCTACACAAGCAGAGCCAGCAGCGGGTCGAGAAAGCGGCGGGCTGGGCGGCGCTCACTGGTGGGGTCGTGATCATTGCCTTGGGTGTTTCCTTGGCGCTGGCAGGTGCGGCGCAGCCCGCCAGCGGCACATTACTCAACGAGCCACCCGCGCGCAGCTCTCTGCTGGGGGGCTAAGCTTAAAGCGTCAGGCTCTCGATGTGCGCCAGAAGCTGTTCACGGCGCTCACCCTGCTGGTCGAGCTCGTAAGGCGTGGCGGTGCCGTTGCCCCACACGGGCGCGGGCCAGCTGGCGTCATCGGTATAGCGCACCACCAGATGGATATGTAGCTGGCTAACCACGTTGCCTAGCGTGGCAATATTGAGCTTGTCGCCTTGAAAGCCCTCTTTCATGGCGGCGCCCAGCTGCGTCGCCTCCTGCCAAAGTTGGGCCTGCTCGGCCTGGCTCAGCTCGAATACCTCACTGATCGAGGCCACGCGGGGCACGAGCACCACCCAAGGGTAGCGAGCATCGTTCATCAGCAGAGCGCGGCAAAGCGGTAGGTCAGCGAGGGGAAAGGTATCGGCCTCTAAGCGTGAATCGAGTTCGAAGGTTGCCAAGCGGAGTGCTCCTAAGCCAAACGGTTGGACTAGCATCATAGCAGGCAGTGATTATGTCAGGGAAAACAGGCGAAATGATTAAAATCTGTTACGCTGAAAACACTCCTAGGCGGTAAGGCTGCCGCCGGAGCTTCCCGATGTCGAATGACCTGTTAAGGAGAACACCATGAAAAAATTACTGGCGACTAGCTTTATTCTGCTCATGACGGCAGGCGCACTCGCGGGCTGCAACACCATTGCAGGAGCAGGACAAGACGTGGAAGAAGGCGGCCAAGCCGTTCAAGACGCCGCAAGCTAAGGCTCGGCCTCAACGGCTTGTCGTGTTTACGTGCGGGCTAGGCAGCAATGCCTAGCCCGCACTGCTTAGTGAGCCAGTGACACGTGTGAGTCAGAACAAACTTCATCGAGGAACATCAATCATGACGCCAGGAAGCACGGGGATGATGATCGCAAAGGGCCATATGAAACGCTTGAGCAGCGCGCTGGCCGTGCTGCTGCTTGCAGGGTGCAGCAGCGCACCCAGTGAAACGGCCGCGCCGACACCGCCAACGGTCGATCAAACGGCACCGGCTCGACCAACATGCGATGCTAGCGCCGTGCAGTACGCCATCGGTGCGCCCTTCGATGAAGCCAACGTCGAAACACTTGAAGCGCAAAGTGGCGCCAACCAAGTGCGGGTGCTGCGCCCGGGCAGCGCCGCCACCATGGATTACCGTGACGATCGACTCAATATTCATCTGGAAAGCAACGACATGATCGAGGCGCTGCGCTGCGGCTAACGCAAAATCAGCCATACGCAGGCGGCGGTGAGAACGCCCATCGTGATGTTGAACCCACGCCACGCCCGGTCGCTTTTGATCCACTGCCCAATGGCGCTACCAAATGCGGCCCACAGCGCAATGCAGGGCAGCGCCACCACTTCCGCAAACCCGGCCAGTACCAGGGCATTGACGATCGGCTGGCCGCTCTCCGGTAGAAACCCCGCCATCAGCGCCAACCCCATCACCCACGCTTTGGGGTTGGCGAACTGAAACATGGCTGCCTGCCAAAACGTCAGCGGCACCCCGTGCTGGCTGGCGTGTAAGTTGGGCGGCGGGGCGGTGGCGATTTTCCAGGCAAGGTAGAGCAAATACGCACTCCCTACCCAGCGCAGCGTGGTTTGCACCACCGGGAAGCGTTCGAACAGCACGCCTAGCCCCAGCGCAATGCTGGCAAACAGTAAGAAACAACCTCCTAAAATGCCCCACATATGCGGCATGGTGCGCCGAAAGCCAAAGTTGGCCCCCGAGGCGGTGAGCATGATGTTATTGGGCCCAGGTGTGAGCGTCATCGACATCATATAGAGCGCTGCGGGGCCAAGGATGAGCCATTCGCTATTCATTTTGTATCCATACAATTTTGATGAATTGGGTTGTTGGTGGGCATTTTTGTTAGCATAATGTGGCTATTTTTTACGTCAAAGGTTTTATTGTCACCATGACAATTTGGGTGCCTTCCATTGAACACATGACCGGCCCACGCTATCGGGCGATTGCCCAGGCCATTGGCGATGCCATTGCCAGGGGTGGTTTGGCGCCAGGAGAGAAACTGCCGCCCCAACGCCGGTTAGCGGATGCGTTAGGCGTCACCGTGGGCACCGTCACCCGGGGCTATGCCGAAGCAGAGCATCGCGGATGGGTGAGCGCCCGGGTAGGCAGCGGCACCTATGTGAAAGAGCGCAGACCAAGCCACGTCTCTGGCAGTCAGCCCAGTACGCAAGCCGGTGACGATACGATCGATTTGAGCCTCAGCCTGCCGCCACCGCATCTTTTAAGAGAGCAGGCGCTGAGTGCGGCTCTGACCACACTCAGTACTTCGGCGGATGCGCTCAGGCGCAGCGTGGCTTACTCAAGCTCCCAGGGTAGCGACCACCACCGCGCCGCTCTCTCTCAATGGCTCACCCAGTTAGGCATGGCCCTCGACGCTGAGAAACTGCTGATCACTCAAGGCGGGCAGCACGGCATCAGTCTGGCCATCGGCACGTTGTTACGCCCCGGAGAGCTGGTTGCTGCCGATGCCTTGACGTACCCAGGGGCGATCAGCGCAGCCCAACAGGCGCACCTCAAGATGGTCGCCATCCCTTTCGACCAGGAGGGGATGTGTATGGAGACGCTGGCGGCCCAGTGCGCGCGTCAGCCGCCGCGATTGATATACCTTACGCCTGATCAAAATAATCCCACCGGCATCTGCCTGAGCGAAGCGCGCCGAGAGCAGCTCGTGGCGCTCGCAAGGCGCTACGATATATGGCTGCTAGAGGATGGCGTGCAGTACCTACCCGTCGAGCAGCGTGGCACGCCGCTCTATCGGTTAGCGCCAGAGCGCACGCTGTTCGTCTTTAGCACGGCAAAAGTGCTGGCGGGCGGGCTGCGTATGGGCGTGCTGCGCGCGCCACCTGCGCTGCTGGAGCGGCTGGCGGCGGCCTTAAGAGCGCAAAGCTGGATGGTGCCACCGCTCATGGTGGATGTGGTTTGCCACTGGGTGAGCCAAAGCGCGTCACACGAGCTGCTGACGTGGCAAACCCAGGAGCTGGCGGCACGGCAGCAGCTCGTCACGGACCACCTGGCGGGCTACTCGCTGAGCCGTCGGCCAAACGGCAGCAACGTATGGCTAACGCTACCCGATGGCGTACGGGCGCTCGAGCTGTGCGAGCGGCTCAACCAGCAGGGCGTCAAAGTGACCAGCGCGGAACCCTTCTGCGTAGGCAGCGCACCGGCCCCCCAGGCGGTGCGGATTTGCATCGGAGCGGCCGTTGATCAGGCGGCGCTTACGCGTGCGCTGTCCATTGTGCGCGCGAGCCTAGAGCAGACGCCCCTTGCGACCGCAACGGTCTAGCTAGTCATAGCGATCTTTCCAACCCTGATGGCGCACCTGCTCTTTGAGCATGTCGAGCACGTCGTAAAGCACCTGTTCGGTCACTTTGGCGCTGGTGTCGTCGACGGTCAACCAACTGTCAAAGCTGGTGTCGGCGGTGCGCTCGACGAGTTGACGAAAGGCGGGGGAGTGCATGCCTTGCGCCATTTCATCCACCAGCCGCTGGGCGACACTGCTGATAGAAGCTTGCATCGCGCTTGATGCGGTTTTTCCCATGGGTAAGCGGTGTAGTCGTTGAATTTCCGGGCTCTCCCGCAGCGTGCGGCTCACCAGATCGTCGATGGCCATCATGATGGCGGTGCGATTTTGCTGATACGCCCGTCCGGCCGTCGCCTCGAGGCGCTCGGCAATTTCATGGATCAACTGGGTTTTGCGCGGCATGATCACCCGCTCGATGACGCGTTCGGTGAGCGAGTCGCTGGACATGATCTGCTCCTGAGCGTTGCCTAGCAAACGCAGCGCTATACGGTCTGAGAGCTCCTCCAGCAAAATATCGTAATACTTGGCAAAAAATCGATAGACCGACCAACGGGTCACGTCGATCAAGCGCAGTCGATGTAACCGGTGTAGGAGCGAAATGACGCGTAAGGCACGTAGCCAACGAAACCCACTGAGTGGGATGCAGCCCAGCACGTCGTACCAGTGTACGAAGGGATAGAAAAACCAGCGGTGATAGCGCCGCTCGGCAATCGCGACGGCCCAGCCCAGAAGTACATCGGCAATGAAGACGCTGACGAAAACCAAGTCGATGGTGATGAAGCGGCTGTGAATCGTCGTATCGTAAAACTCGTGAAAGCCAGGTGCGATGGTGGCCAGCGACTGGTTGATTGGACCGATAAGGAACAGCGAGTCAAACAGCAGCAGGCTTAGGTTGAGGACAACGGCGGCAAGGATCAAGAGATCCCAGCCGATGTGCGCATACTCGACGGCCTTGGGCAGGTGGGGGTAGCGCTGCCTGATGGGCATGATGACTCCTTGTCGTCGCGGGTAGGGTAGCGCTTAGCGCTGCTGGTGATGCTGTTGAGTCAGCTCCTCTTCGCGCTCGGCCTGCTTACGCAGCTTCTTGCGCAGCGCCGCCTTTTCGAAGCGCAGCTTCTGTAGCGGGGTCTCCAACGCCAGCGGCGGCACCCGGGCGGGCTTGCCGTTGGCATCCACGGCTACCATGGTGAGGTAGCAGCTATTGGTATGACGAATCAGCTTCTGGCGAATATCCTCGGCCACCACTTTGATGCCAATTTCCATGGAGGAGCGCCCCACATGGTTCACGCTGGCGAGAAACGTCACCAACTCGCCGACATGGATTGGCTGTTTGAACAGCACTTGATCCACCGATAGCGTCACCACGTAGTGGCCGGAGTAGCGGCTGGCGCAGGCGTAGGCGACTTCATCGAGTTTCTTCAGAATAGCACCGCCATGCACTTTACCGCTGAAGTTCGCCATGTCCGGCGTCATCAAGACCGTCATGGAAAGCTCGTGCTGGCCCGGTAAGGCGCTGTGTTCAAGGCTCTGGTCTGAGGCGTTGGGTACATCAGAGGCGTTGGACATAAAAGTTACCCTACGATTAAAAATGCCCGCCCCCAGGCGATAGGGGCGGGCGTTGACGTCGTGCTTAGCTGCTTAGAACCAGACCAAGCCTACGGAAATGATAATACCGGTAATGAATAGCTGGATCAGACAGAATCCCATGATGTCCTTGGCTTTCAAGCCGGCAATCGCCAACACCGGCAGGGCCCAGAAGGGCTGTAGCAGGTTGGTCCAGGCGTCGCCCCAGGCCACCGCCATGGCCACGCGGGCAATGTCGGCACCCAGCGCTTCTGCGGCAGGTAGCATGACCGGCGCTTGTACCGCCCACTGGCCGCCGCCGGAGGGCACGAACAGGTTGACGATACCGGCGCTGAGGAACGACCAGAACGGCAGCGAGTTAGCGGTGGCAAACGAGACTAGCCATTCGGACATGCTCTGGGCCAAGCCTGACTGCACCATGATCGCCATGATGCCTGCATAGAAGGGGAACTGAATGACGATGCCTGCGCCGCCTTTAATGGCTTCGTTCAGGCTAGTGAGCAGGTTACGGGGCGTGCGGTGCAGCACGATCGCCAAGAACAGGAACATGAAATTCACCACGTTCAGGTTCAGGCCGCCGCCGCGCAGAAGGAAGTGGTCGAGCAAGAACAGCAGGCCCGGTACGCCCACCAGCAGCGCCAGCGGCATGCTGTTTTCGAGCTTTTCGGCAGGGCGCGTGAGACGGCCCACGGGCTCTGGTTCGTCGTCGAGCAGTTTGGGGTCGACGTAGACGCTGTCTTTCTCATCCGGCAGCATCATGCGGTTGACCAGCGGTACGGCGATGAACAGGCAGATGACGATAGCCAGGTTGAAGAAGGCGAAAATGGTCGAACCGGTGCCGATGACGCCGATCTGGTCCGCAGAGAAGTGGCCTTCGGTGGCGATCGTCAGCGGCACGGAACCGGCCAGGCCACCGTGCCACACCACGAAGCCGGAGTAGGCGCTGGCCACCAGCAAGCGGTAGTCGACCTTGATCAGACGGGCCAGCTCTTTGGCGAACAGTGCGCCGACCACCAAGCCAAAGCCCCAGTTGATCCAGCTAGCCGCCAGCGAGACCAGCGTGACGAGAATGATCGCGCCGCCGGGTGATTTCGCCGTACCGGCAATTTTTTGCAGAATGCGTTTCACGGGCGGAGAGCTTGCCAGCATGAAGCCGGTAACCAGCACGAGCAGCATCTGCATCGAGAAGGTCAGTAAGCCCCAGAAACCGTCGCCCCACATACGCAGCACGGCCAAGGGCGTTTGGCGCTCTACCGCGATGGCGGCGACGGCAGCAATCAGGGTTAGCAGGAGAACGAAGATATACGGGTCTGGCAAATAACGCTCGACCAGCTTGACCGCTGGTTTTGATATGAGTTTTAGCATGGAGTGCTCACTTTATTCGTTATTAGGAAGTGCGCGGCTAATATACGGTGGTGCGGTACAATTTTCATCCCTCCACGGCCAATGCGTGGGGTGCTTAACATTGTCACATCACCTTACGTTAGCGCAGTTCGCTCGCCCTGCCCGTTGTGACGTTCAACGCTGCTGATCAAAGGTGAGAAACGCCGGATGACGGCCGCCAGCGGGTCAGCCGGTAGTGCCGATAATAGCCAATGAGCACGGCCGAGCGGGTGAGCATAAAAAGTGTGAAGGCTAGCCAAAGGCCGTGATTGCCCAGACCCTGACAGAACCACCAGGCCGGCAGGTAGACGGCAAGGCCCGCAAAGATGCTGTTACGCATCTCTCGCACTGCCGTGGTACCGATGAAGACCCCATCCAACAGGTAGCTCCACACGGCAATCAGTGGCATGACGACCATCCATGGCAGATAGGTCGCTGCGGTAGCGCGCACGTCGCTGAGCCCGGTAAGCAGGGCGATCAGCTGATTTCCCCCTAAGGCAAATAGCAGTGCCGCAGCGGCAGAGGTCCAGAACGAAAAGTGGGCCGTCGCGCGTACCGTGGCGGTAAACTCGCGCCAGTCTTGGCGGCCGTAAGCGCGCCCCACCAGCGATTCGGCGGCATGGGCAAAGCCATCCAACGCGTAGCTGGTGAGCATGATGAATTGCAGCAGCACGGCATTGGCAGCGAGCACGGTATCGCCCTGACGGGCACCTTGCGCGGTAAAAAACGCCATGGCAAACAGCAGCCCCAGGGTACGCACGAACAGGTTGGCGTTGACGTTGAACAGCGCCGAGTAAGCCTTAAGTGCTAGCAGTCGCTGGCGCTGAAAGTGGCCTTCCACATACCCTAGCTGGCGCAGCACCAAGTAGCCGCCGAAGGCCAGCGCGCTGTAGTCTGCGAACACGCTGGCTAGCGCCACGCCGTTACTGGTCATCCCCAAGCCCACCACGAACCCCAGGTCGAGCAGGATGTTCACGCTATTGGTCAGCAGCAGAATCATCAACGTAACGCGGGCGTTCTGCTGCCCTAAAAACCACCCTAAAATGGCGTAGTTGGCCAGTACGGCAGGGGCCGACCAAAGACGAATCTCGGCGTATTCCCGCGCCAGCGGTGTCGCGTCGGCGCTGCCATCCAGAAGCCACAGGCCAAGCGAGATCAGCGGCGAGCCCAACACGATCAAAAGCGTCCCGATGACGCCCGCCATGATCAACGATTGGCCAAGCAGGTTGCGCACGTCGCTCGGCGCATCGCGCCCGATGGCCTGGGCGACCAGTCCGGTGGTGCCCATGCGTAAAAAGCCAAAGCCCCAGTAGAGAAAGCTAAATAGCGTCGCGCCAAGGGTCACGCCGGCTAGGTAGCGAGAGTCGGGTAAGTGCCCGACCACGGCGGTATCCACCAAACCGAGTAGCGGTACGGTGATATTGGAGAGAATGATGGGCCAAGCGAGGGTCCAAATACGCATTCAGAGTGACCTTCGCTTGCAGCGGTCGAGGCGCACCTTGAGTAGGCGGTTCAAGCGGCAGTAATGATGCGGTACTTCTCCATCAACTGCGCTTGGGTCTCGGGGCGCTCTGGGTCGAGGGGGATACAGTCCACCGGACATACCTGCTGACACTGCGGCTCGTCGAAGTGGCCGACGCACTCGGTGCACAGATTGGGGTCGATCACGTAAATCTCCTCACCGGGAGAGATCGCGTCATTGGGGCATTCCGGTTCGCAGACGTCGCAGTTAATGCATTCGTCGGTGATCATCAGGGCCATGGGCATACCTCACGAATGGCGTATCACCCGAGCAGTGAGATACCCGAGTGTTTTACTCAACAATTATCGATAGCTAGGTAGTGTAGTGCTTACGCAGCGTCTCTGCGACCTGTGGATGCACGAGCGGTGAAATATCGCCGCCCAGCTTGGCGATTTCCCGCACGATGGTCGAGGAGATATAAGAGTTTTCCACGGCGGGGGTGAGAAACACGCTCTCGAGTTCGGGATTTTGAGCGCGGTTCATGTTGGCCAGCTGCAGCTCGTACTCGAAATCGGAGACGGCGCGCAGACCACGTAAAATGATCGTAGCGCCCTGCTCGTGCATCATGGTCGTGAGTAGCGTCGAGAAACCAATGACGCTGACGTTGGGCAGCGACGCGCATACCGCTTTCGCCAGCGCGATTCGCTGTTCTAAATCCAGGCTGGGACGTTTGCCGGGGCTAGCCGCTACGGCAATCACCACTTTGTCGAACATGCGCGCGCCGCGCTCGATCAGGTCGAAATGACCGTTGGTGATCGGGTCGAACGTGCCGGGATAGACGGCGATATTCTCGCGGCGCAGGCTCATGTCGGCGTCTCCTCGTCTAGCGAACCAAACGGATTGTTGGGGGCAAGCGACACCGCCTGATCGTAGCCAGGTATGTGAATACGGTCAGCGTGTATCTCGAGTTCCGGGCCTTCGAGTACCGCGTCGCCAAACTGGTAGCGAGGGGCGTAGTGCCCCCGGTCGGCGTCGGCCAGATACGCTGCGGCGTTGGCGCGGACGGTTTCACGGCGGCCTTTCCATGCATCGATGGCCGCGCGGCCGTGGCGCTTGACCAGCAGGCGCTCGGTGACATCGGGCGAGAGCACGACACCTGTGGCGTTATTGCCACCAAAGCCTTTGGCGTTGACGAAGGCGGCATCGGCGGTAAACGCTTGCGGTGTGGTGAAAAAGCGCAGCCGCTCGGCATATACGTCATCGGCCACCGCATCCAGCGTTGGGATGCCTGGCAGCAGGCCGTGGGCGAAGCTGCCCAAAGCGCTGGCCAGCTGGTCGCCCGCCGCCGAGCCTTGCGAGTGGCCAATGAAGGCTTTGATAGCCACCACCGGCCACTGCTCAATGCCGTTCGCGCGGGCGATTTCATCGAACACGTGGGATTCGGTGGTGCGGTTTTTCGGCGTGCTGGTGCCGTGGGCATGCAGGAAAGTGCGCTCTTTTAGCGCGGTCTCCCCCAGCATGTCTTTGACCAGTGCGGCTGCCTTACCCAAGGTGATGTAGTTGCCGATGCCGGGCGCAGAGATAGAGCGCTTGTAGCCGTCGGCGTTGACGAAGACCTCGGGCACCGCGCCGAGGATATCGGCCCCTAGCTCTAGGGCGAGGCTGTCGTCCATCAGCAGCACAAACTGGCTGGCTTCGGCCATGGTGAAACCGCAGTTGCGAGCGAACGGGCGGCACGCGCGCTGGTAGTCGGTGTCGGTAAGCAGCTCCAAGGCATCCAGCGCTTTCAGGCTGGCGTCATCGGCCAGCGCGCCCATGGCGCGGAACCCTTCGATGATCTCCGGCGTGATCGGCGCGTCGGCGGTGCCCACCATCACCACCCGGCGGCGACCCGCGCGGATATCCTCGATGCCCAGGCGCAGGTTGTAGAGGAAGCTCGCGCACGCCCCCAGCGCCGCGCCGGTGCCGCCGACGCTACCCAACACGTAGGCATTGAGAAAGTCAGCGGGCATTTGCCCATAACCCAGCGGCATCTGCTTGGAGGTGGCTCGTTGACCGGTTACCAAGCTTTTCAGCAGCCCTCCCCACCCCTGGTCATCGAGCTGACCAATGGAGTTGCCCGCATAGACGGCAATGTGGTCGGGGTTGAGCTGCTGGCGCAGTGTTTCCCAAGAGAGGCCGCTGGCCCCCAGGCAATCACTGGCACCGAAGACCGCCATGGAGAGCCCGCGCGGGTGGTGAACACTGCGGTACAGACTGGCGGGATCGAAGCCGCTGGGCAACTGGGCCGCCGCCCTGACTTTGGGCTCTTGCGCGTCAGGCAACAGCACGTCGAAAGCACCGGCAGGGAGGGTGACTTCGACCTGCCGCGCGTCGATCTCGCGCACTTGCCATCCGTCGGGCAACTGATCGGGAAGCTGGCGGCGGCGCAGCGTGACGCACATCGGCTCGGCTAGGGTCATGTCGGCGCGTCGATTCGCTGGCAGGCCCGGGGCCAGAAAGCGCGGGTCTTCGTTGCGGCGAATCAGCGTGTGATTAAGCACCTGATTACGCAGCCGTAGGGCAGGGGCGTCGATGGGCTGTCCTGCGCTGTCGTGCCATCCGTTGTCGGAGTGCTCGGCAAGACGCATGAGCGCCGCCAAGCCTTCCAGGGTCTGGCGCTGCTGGTCAGCAGGTAAAGCATCAAGCACGGTGCGGCGGAAGGCCTGATGGCCCGAGGTTCTGCCGGCGGGATTGATGCCGCCCATGCCGACAATCACCGGTAAGTGTGACAAGCCGGGTTCCTCGTGGTGCGGTGGTTTTTAATAACAGTTATTGTCAGACCGAGTCGATAATGGCGACCGATCCGAGCTTAATCAGTGAGCTGAACGTATGGCTCGGGCGTGATCATAGCACCGGGCGTGCAACGGCGTCATGCCGAGCGCGCGGGAGACTGATAGAATCACGCTTTTTTTAACCCAGGGGATGGCATGCAGCACACCTCACGGCCAGTGACGTCCAATCAGCCCGGGCCGCATCACGATGTGGCCCGGCGAGTCACCCGCGCGCTCGCACATCCGCTGCGCAAACCCGTTGCTGATCACACGCGGCGAGCGTTCGAACGGGCCAACGCGTGGCGACAGCAGCGCGGTGCGCCTTTGATCCTCGACGCGGGCTGCGGGGTGGGCCTATCGACCCGACGATTGGCACTAAGGTTCCCTGAGTGCAGTGTCATCGGCGTCGATCGTAGCGAAGATCGGCTGGGGCGCGAGCACGGCGAGTTGCCGGACAATGCGTTACTGGTGCGTGCCGATTTGGTCGATTTTTGGCGGCTAGCACTGGAAGCAGGCTGGGCGCCCGAGCGCCACTATTTGCTGTATCCCAACCCGTACCCTAAGTCGGCCCACTTGAAAATGCGCTGGCATGGCCATCCTGTTTTCCCCACACTATTAGCCTTGGGAGGACGGCTGGAGCTGCGCTCGAATTGGCAGCTTTATGTGGAAGAGTTTGCCCAGGCCGTGAACATCGTCACAGGCCAAGCAGCTAGCGTCACCGCGCTGCAACCTAACGGTGATTATCTCACTCCGTTCGAAGCCAAATATGACCAAAGTGGCCAAACGCTCTGGCGTTTGTGCATCGAGTTGGAGCGCCCATGACATTTATCTATCTGATTCTCGCGATCGTGGCGGAAGTAATCGCCACTAGTGCCTTGAAAGCCTCGGCGGGGTTTACCCGCCCACTGCCGAGTCTGCTGGTGGTAGGGGGCTACGGGGTCGCGTTCTATTTACTGAGTTTGGTACTGCGCACGCTACCCGTCGGCATTACCTACGCCATTTGGGCGGGCTTGGGTATCGTGCTGGTGACGCTGGTTGGCATCGTGGTGTTTGGTGAAACGCCAGACCTGCCCGCCGTGCTGGGTATCACGCTGATCGTGGCGGGTGTGGTAACGCTGCAGGTCTTTTCCAAAATGAACGTTCATTGAGGTTGCTCGACGTGACGAGTTTTCTGACTTTCTCCACACGCTGGCTACGTAACGGCGTCGTTGCCGGGGTGACGACCGCTGCGCTCTGCGCCAGTTCAGCGCTTTGGGCCGATTTCACTCGGCTGAGCCAACTCGAAGCAAAAGGCTTTGCCATCAGCGCCGAGGCGCGCTTGTTGGATGCCGATAGCGGCAGTAACCCGCTGTTGGGTAGCCTGAATCCGGAGCGTCAGCTCTCGCCCGCCTCGGTCACGAAAGCGTATATGTCGGCGGCCCTGCTGAACCGCTTTGGCCCCCAGCATCGTTTCACCAGCCAGCTCGTCAGTACTGGGCAGGTACAGGACGGCGTGTTGAGTGGCGATCTCGTGTTCGAGGGCGGCGGCGACCCTGGATTGACGACCGAAGACCTGTGGCGGCTCGTTCATCGGCTGCGGCTGGCAGGTGTTGCCCATGTCGACGGGGCTCTCATCGTCAGCCAGTGGCGCTTTGGCCCGGTGGAGTGCATCACCACGGACCGCTGCAATGCCCGTACCCGAGTGACCAACGCTTATAGTGCGCCGCTCTCCTCGGCGGGTGTCAACTTTGGCACCTGGTGCGTCAACGTCGCCCCGGCGGCCCAGCCGGGGACGCCTGCGCGGGTGGGTCTGTGCGACAGCCAAGATCCGCTGATCGTCATCGATAATCAGGTCGTCACGCGTCCGGCCAATAGCGGCACCGAGATCAGCGCAGAGCGCCTAACCGACGAACGCGGTGATGTCATGCGCTTGACGGGGCAGATTTCCACCAACGCGGTGGCGCGGGATGTCTACCGTGGTGCGGGCGATGCCGCAGAGAAGACGGCCCAGGTACTGCTCAGTATGCTCAACCAGTCCGGTATCAGTGTGCGCGATCCGTGGCGCGTCAGCGCCAGCCAGCCGCCGAGTAGCGCCCAGCGCCTAGCCGCCGTGGATAGCCAGCCGCTCCAGGAGCTGCTGCTACGCACCATGAACTACTCCAACAATTACATGGCCGACGTGCTGGCGCTGAACTTGGTGGAAACACCCCAAGCGCAGCTTCGTCAAGCAGGGCAGGCCATCGAAACCTATGTGCAGAGCCTGCCCGGGCATGGCCCGATCACGCTACACAGCGGCAGTGGGCTGACCACTGACAATCGCACCTCGGCTCATGGTGTCAACGTGATGCTGGAGGACATGTTCCGTCAAAGCGCACTGTTCCCGAGCTTCGTAGCCGCGTTCCAGTCGCCCGCCAATGGGGTGATGCGCTTCATTCGTCGCGGCACATCCACGTTCCAACATAACGTCATGCTGAAAACTGGCACGCTCAACCAACCGTTTGCCGTGCGCGCTGCGGCAGGCTATTTCCGCACGGCCCAAGGGCGCTGGGGCGTGTTCAGCGTGCTGGTGAATGGTAGCGGCAGCACGCCTTATCTCAGCTGGCCCGAGGTGCTCGACCCACTGTCGTTAGATCTCGATGCAATGATACTGGCCAATTAATGAAACGCTTAGCTGAGGCACAACGGGCATGAAACCACGTCACACGGGGTTAACCCATTTATTGCACTCCACACGCTACTCCTGGAAAGGCCTGAAAGCAGCGTTTCGTAATGAGTCTGCCTTTCGCCAGGAGCTGGCGATTACTGCCGTGCTGCTGCCATTTGCCTGGTGGATTGGCGAAGGCCCGATCAGTTGGCTGCTGCTGGTCGGCAGTCTGTTTCTCGTGCTGATTGTCGAGCTGCTCAACAGCGCCATCGAAAACGTGGTCGACCGTATCGGCACCGAACACCATGAGCTGTCAGGGCGTGCCAAGGACATCGGCTCGGCCGCGGTGATGCTGTCGCTGATGATGGCGGGGCTGACCTGGGGGCTGTTAGGCTGGGAAAAATGGATGGGCTAGTTGGCCTAGAATGTCGTTGAGAATCATAACAATCGCTTGGCAAAGAGGTGCTTATGCAGTCCCACGATGCGTTATTTCCCACGGATACGCTCCCCAAGTCGCTCGCACCGGCGGCCGCCCAGGCCCACCAGCGCCTGAGTGAGGCACTGAGCCAAGCGGATAACATCGCCTCGATGGCCAAACAGTCGCTACCCTCCCGTCATTGGGACGCTCTAGCCCCTGCTCGCCGCAAGGCGTTGGCGCGGGTGGTGACGATTTCCACCTTTGCTCTCGATACGCTCGCGCGGTTTCCCCACTGGCTGGCCGAGTTGGATGCTGCCGGAGAGTTGGATAGCGCCCCCAGTAAGGAAGCGCTGACCCAGTGGTTGGATGAAGCCCTAGAGAGCGCCGAGGACGAAGAGGCGCTGCACCGGGTCCTGCGCCGTTTTCGCCGTGCGCGCATGCTGGGTATCGTTTGGCGCGATCTTGAACGCCCCGACGGCGCCTCCATGTGGGACACCGCCCGGTCGGTCTCTTGGCTGGCAGAAGTATGCACCGACGCAGCGCTGTGTTGGCTGGAGCGTTTCTACGCCACCCGCTGGGGCACGCCTGCTCCGCGCCGCGACGGCTCGCCCCAGCGCCTCGTCGTGTTGGGGATGGGCAAGCTAGGGGCTGGCGAGCTCAACCTCTCCTCGGACATCGACCTGATTTTTGCCTTCCCTGAAAAGGGCGAGACCGAAGGCGGCCGTAAGCCTTTGGAACATCAAGAGTACTTCACCAAGTTGGGCCAGCGTTTGATCGCTGCACTGGATGCCATGACGGCGGATGGCTTCGTGTTCCGCGTGGATATGCGCCTGCGTCCGCTGGGCGACGGCGGCCCGCTGGTGGGCAGTTTTTCGATGCTCTCCAGCTACTATCAGGACCAGGGCCGAGAGTGGGAGCGCTACGCGATGCTCAAGGCGCGGCCCATTGCCGGGGACCTCGACGCCGGGCATGAGCTGCTGGCCAGCCTGCGGCCGTTCGTCTATCGCCGCTACCTCGATTTTGGCGCCATCGAATCGCTGCGCGAGCTGAAGGCAATGATCAACCGCGAAGTGAAGCGCAAAGGCATGCAGAGCAACATCAAGCTGGGGCCGGGAGGCATTCGCGAGGTGGAGTTCGTGGTGCAGGCGTTCCAACTGATTCGTGGCGGCCGCGATACCGAGCTGCAGGTCACCTCGCTGCATACGGCGCTCGAGCGCTTACCGGAGCTTGGGTTATTGCCCCAAGCCGTGGTGGACGAGCTGCTGCCGGATTACGCCTTTCTGCGCGACGTGGAGCACGTTCTGCAGGCACTCGAAGATCGCCAAACCCAAACCCTGCCCAGCGATGACGAAGATCGCGAGCGCGTGGCGTTGGCCATGGGGCACGAGGATTGGCCTAGTCTCATCGCCCAGCTCGACGAGGTGCGCGAGCGCGTTCGTCAGCATTTCGATGCAGTGATTGCCGACCCGGAGGAGGACGCAGAGGAGCAGCAGAGCGAGGCCGGCCTTGCCCAGTGGCGGCTGCTTTGGCGCGGCGAGCTGGAAGAGGGCGAAGCGCTGGCTCTGCTTAGTGACGCGGGGTTTCAGACGTCCGAGCGGGCGCTCAAGCGTGTGCAGAGCCTCTACAGCTCCCGGGCCGTGCAGAGCATGCAGCGCATCGGCTTCGAGCGTTTGGATGCGCTCATGCCACTTCTACTGAGTGCCGTTGCCGAGAGCGATATGCCGGATACCGCGCTGGCGCGGGTGCAACCCCTCATCGAGGCCGTACTGCGGCGTACCGCTTACTTGGCGCTACTGCGGGAAAACCCTCAGGCGCTGGAGCATCTCATGCGGCTCTGCTCGGCGAGCCCTTGGATAGCCGAGCAGCTTGCGCGCTACCCGATCCTGCTGGACGAGCTATTGACCCCCGACACGCTCTACACGCCCGCCGACAAGGCGCGTTTGGGCGACGAGCTACGCCAGACACTCAACCGGATACCCGAAGATGACGAAGAGGCACAGCTAGAGGCGCTGCGGGTCTTCAAGCATGCCCAGATGCTCCACGTCGCCGCCTCCGATATCGCCGGTACCCGCCACTTGATGAAAGTCAGCGATTACTTGACCTACATCGCCGAAGTGATCTTGGAGGCGGTGCTGGCCATGGCGTGGAAATACGTGACGCGCAAGCACGGCGCCCCTGCCGGATGTAATAGCCGTGAGCCTGCTTTTTTGATGATCGGTTATGGGAAGCTCGGCGGTATCGAGCTGGGCTACGGCTCGGATCTGGACTTGGTCTTCCTGCACGACAGTGACGGCAAAGGCAGTACCGACGGTCCACGTCCCCTGGATACACCGGTGTTCTTCACTCGTCTGGGCCAACGCATCATCCACCTGCTCACCGCCGTGACCCCCGCGGGAAGCCTGTACGAGGTGGACATGCGTCTACGACCGTCAGGCAATGCGGGGCTATTGGTCACCTCGCTGGATGCCTTCGCCGATTATCAGCACCAAAACGCCTGGACCTGGGAGCATCAGGCGCTGGTGCGTGCGCGCGTCGTGGCAGGTAACGAGGCGCTGGCCAAGAAATTCGACGCCCTGCGCGGCGATATTTTACGCAATGAGCGCGATCCCGACGCACTGCGCGACGATGTGGTCAGCATGCGCCATAAGATGCGTGACCACTTGGGGACCAAAGGGCCGCTGGAGAGTGGTCCCGACGCCACCTTTAACTTGAAGCATGACACCGGTGGCATGGTGGACATCGAGTTCCTGTGTCAGTACGCCGTGCTGGCGCTTTCCCACCAAACGCCAGCGCTGATCACCTATAGCGATAACATTCGTATTCTGGAAACCCTGGCGGAAAGTGGGCATATCACACCAGAGGAGGCCGAGCAGCTGCGCGAGGCGTATTTGGCCTACCGCAGCCGAACGCACCGCGCGGCGTTGACGGGAGAGAAGGCGTTGGGCCAAGTCAGCGAGTTTGCAGAGCATCGCCAAGTGGTGACGGCGCTGTGGCAGCGTTTTTTGGAGCCTTGATTGGCGCGCCAAGCATTTTTCAGTAGCATCGGTAAAAAGCTAGCCTGTTAACGACTGCTCCAGAGCGGCTATTCCAATAAAAACAAGGATGAACGTATGCGCACTCACCCATCCGCGCGGCCTCACCATGAGGCGGCTTGCCAATGATTGGGCAAATTATAGCCACGCTGCTGCCGGTCTTTTTGATTGCTGGAAGTGGCGCCGCCTATGGACGTTTCCGATCGCCTGATATCCGCAGTTTGAATACGCTCAATATGGAGCTGTTCGTTCCACTGCTAGTATTTGCCGTTCTGGCTGACCGCCAAGCGCCGCTGGCAGAGTACGCGTGGCTCGCCAGCGCTGCCGCATTGGTGGTCCTGGGGTCAGGAGTCGTACTGTGGCCCGTGGTGAAGTGGCTTGGGCTGGAAAGTAAGGTCTTCCTGCCGCCGATGATGTTCAATAACTCTGGCAACATGGGAGTGCCGCTGCTGGTGTTGGCCTTCGGGCCAGAAGCGCTACCGGCAGCCGTGGTGGTCTTCATCGTGGAGATGCTGCTGCACTTTTCGGTGGGCCTTTATATGCTGGACCCGCGCACGTCGCTGTGGCGGATGCTTAAAATGCCTATCGTCGCGGCCAGTGTGGCGGGACTACTGGTCAACGTTGGAGGCGTGCCGCTGCCGGGGTGGCTGCTAGAGGCCATGCATATGCTCGGTGGCGTATGTATCCCGCTGATGCTCTTCGCCCTGGGCGTACGCCTGCTGGAGATCGACTTTAGCGATTGGCGTACGGGCTTGTTGGGGGCAGTGCTCTGCCCGCTCTCCGGGGTCATCATTGCGCTTCCGCTGATGTGGCTGCTGCCGCTGACGCCGCTGCAAACCGCCACATTACTCGTGTTCGCAGCGCTGCCACCAGCCGTGTTGAATTACTTGGTCGCTGAGCAGTATCGACTTGCACCGCACAAGGTCGCATCGCTGGTGTTGATTGGTAACCTGGGGAGCTTGATTGTCATGCCGCTGACCCTGGCGGCGGCCTTTGCCTGGATCCAGCCGCCACCCTGACAGCGGCTGGTGCAAACAAGGGGACACACTCAACAGGGTACGGAGTAAGAAAAACGGATTAGTGGCGCGGCTCGTCCTTGACTTCGTAACTGCCTTCGAGCGCATCACGCTGCCCCGTGGACTCCTTGCCAGCGTAGCTACCGCCGATGTCTTGAGCTTGGTCGGCGCGCATCTGCTCCATGCGTTTTTTCATCTTATGGCGCACGAACGGCATCATTGCCCAGCCAACGAGCAAGAAAAATAGCCCTAAGACGACGCCAACGATCATCAGCACGCCAAAGGCAAGCCATGTCAGTAAAAGCTTTAAGCTGCCCACGAGCCCGGTCGGCTGCGTTTGGGCAGCCCGGGCACGCCACTGGTGCGCGGCTTGCCAAGCGGCATTACGTTGTTCGCGATTCATCTGTGGCATGAAAGCCTCCATCGTTCGTTTGCCCCCTTTGGAGCTTGTTCAGGCAGGCAAGTTCACTGCCGGTCGAATTTTCCACTCGACTTCTTTTAAAGCGTCATCAATCAGAGGTGGCTAAATGGGCTCTCTTGAGCGCTCGACATGCGATGACACGCGCTGAATGTTAGGCTTTACATGAAAACACTAACATGATGCGTCATGTTTTTATGAGCTAATGTTTTAAGAACAGCGAATGAGGGATCTAAATAAACGAACGCACTATATGCGTATATTTCGTTCATTAACCAGGGTGGTGCTATGACAAACCATGGAGGTAAGTCGGTGTTTATCGCATCGGCGGTGATCATTTTTGGCTTAGTAATCGTAGGGGCCTCTTTTCCCGATGCGTTTGGCAGCGCCGCAGAGACGGCGCTGACGTCCATTACCGAACTGTTTGGCTGGTTCTATCTCTTCTCGGTATTCGGTTTTGTCGTTTTTCTGATCGGTCTTGCGCTCAGCAAATACGGCAAAGTGCGCCTTGGGCCTCAGGACAGTACACCCAGTTATAGTTTTTTTTCCTGGATCAGCATGCTGCTGGCCGCGGGGTTTGGAGTCGGCTTGGTGTTTTACGGCATGGCGGAGCCCATGACGCACTACATCAACCCGCCCTACGGGGATGTGCCTGCCGAAAGCGAGGCTGCCGCGCGCTATGCAATCCAATACAGCTACTTCAACTGGGGGATCCACCAGTGGGCCGCTTTCTCGGTGGTGGGACTGATCATCGCTTACTTTCAATTCCGCAAAGGGCAAGCAGGGCTGGTGTCGTCCGTTCTCTCATCGGTGACAGCCAAACATCCGCGTATTCGTCCCTATGCGTCTTGGCTGGATGTTTTTGCGGTAGTGGCGACCGTCATGGGCGTGGCAACGTCGTTAGGGCTAGGCGTCCTGCAAATGAATGGTGGGCTCAATGCGGTGTTTGGCCTGCCTGAGAACGGGCTTTGGCAGTTTGCCATTCTATTCGTGATGTTTTGTGCTTACATGGCCTCGACTTGGTCAGGGCTCGACAAGGGCATTAAACGGCTCTCGAATCTTAATATGGCGCTGTGTATCGGTTTGATGCTCTACGTGCTGTTCACCGGCCCGACCATCGCGATTCTCGAAACCATTACGCTGGGTATCGGCGATTATCTGCAGAACTTCATTGGTATGAGCCTACGAATTTCGCCCTACAGTGATAATCAGTGGGCCAGTAGCTGGACCATTTTCTACTGGGCCTGGGTCATCGCTTGGTCGCCCTTCGTCGGCACGTTCGTTGCCCGCGTCTCGCGTGGTCGTACCATCAAGGAGTACGTGTTCGGCGTACTGTTCGTGCCGCCGCTGCTGGCGTGTCTGTGGATCGGCGTATTTGGCGGGGCCGCGCTCAATTTGGAAATGAGCGGGAGCGATGTGGGCCTCGCGGCTGCAACGGAAGCCAACATCACCGTCGCCCTGTTCGAGATGTTCGATCTCATGCCGTTCTCTGGGGTACTGTCCGTGGTGGCCATGCTGCTGATTTTCATTTTCTTGGTGACGTCGGCAGACTCCGCTTCATATATCGTCGCGCAGATGACCGACAACGGCTCGATCAATCCGCCGCTCTACAAGCGCGTGGCATGGGGTGTACTGATTGCAGCGATCTGCTTGACGCTGATCGTCGCTGGCGGTCTTTCTGGATTACAATCTGCCGCCGTGCTGTCAGCACTGCCGTTTACCTTTATTCTGTATATGATGGTCATCGTACTGGTACGTGAGCTGCGTGCTGACCGTAAAGCCATGCTGACCCAGCTCTATCGTCGCCACGGCGAAACGCCCGTAGGGGCCGACGCCTTCGAGGCCGAGCAGCTGGGTGAAGAGGAGCGGTTGCGTCGTGCCCCTAGCGTGGTCAACCGGCGTATCAATAGCTAAGCAATGGCTTCAATAGAGGAAGCACTCATGGAAACAGCGTGCTAATGGCTCGACAAGGACGCCACGGAGCCACGCGAAGACAGCCCAAAGGCGCTGCTTTCGACCGCTGGCTGGATCGCTTGGTCACCGTGGCGGTGATCACGGCCATGGTGGTGGGCATCTCGGCGGTGATGGCTCACTGGCTGTTATGATGCAGTGTCCAAGGAGAGTGTGATAACGCCCGGCTATGCCGGGCGTTCGTGTATCTCGACTCGGTTGCGGCCACGCCGTTTGGCCAAATAGAGCTGTTGGTCGGCAAGGCTCAGCAGGTCGTCGGTACTCAGCGGCCGCTCGGCGGACATGCTGGCTACCCCCATACTGGCCGTCAGATGTGAATGTGTGCTGGAGTAAACGTGAGGAATGGCGAGTGAGAGCACTGCTTGGCGAAGACAGTTGGCGACGTCCAGCGCTCCAGCGCTCGCGGTGCCTGGTAGCACACAAATGAACTCTTCTCCGCCGTAACGTGCCAGCAGGTCGCGGCTGGGGTCGATGCACTGATTCAGCGCCGTTGCGACCGCCCGCAGCGTGTCATCTCCCATGGCGTGGCCATAGTGGTCGTTGAACTCTTTGAAATTGTCGATATCGATGAAAATCACCGACAGGGGCCGTTTGGCGCGATGCGCCCACTGCCACTGTTGAGCGATGAACATATCGAAGTGACGGCGGTTGGCCACGCCCGTCAGTCCATCGTATTGAGAAAGCTGATGAAGATGATCGCGCTGCTCCAGCCCTGATTGAAAGGCATTGAGGAGGTGGTCCAAGCTCTCGACCAAATGGCCCAGCTCGTCGTCGTGATGGCCTTTCAACGATGGTTTGGGCCACTGTCCTGGCCGTGCGGGGTCGGTTTGAGTAATTGCGGCGTGCACTTTCAAGAGCGGACGGGTAATGAAAATATGGAACAGCGCAATGACTAAGCCGCTCAGTAAAAAGGCTTCCACCACGCTTCGTCCCACGACCTCGTAGCTACGCTCTAAAAACTCTTGTGTCAGGTAGTCCGCATCCAGCGTGAGCGAGATATCGCCCACCGTCGCGTCGGGCATGTCACTGCCGATGTAGTAGCGTAGCGGCATGTCATGATTGACAATGTCGCCAAATAACCGCTGACTGAGCCAACTAGCGGCGGCTGGTCGAGTGGGGTAAAACTCTGCCAGAGCACGACCAAAATCGTCGCGAATCGCCACGTGAGCAATGTCGCTGTTACTGAACAAGCCAAACGCGATTTGATGCGCTAAATCGGGATTGAGCTGAAAAGCGGCTTCGGCCGCTGCGCCGTTGACGATGGCCAATTGCTGTAAGGTGCGTTTTTGTACGTCTTCGCGCATGCTACTGGCGTGACCGAGTAGCTCGATGCTACCGGATACCAAGCTGATCAAAATGGCGATTAACAGCGTTAGCAGGGCTTGCTTGAGCGTCAAGCGACCGCTGGCGAGATAAGGCTTGGTGATACTCACGACAGTGGCTCCCTTTTCGGGGTGGGCGGCGTGTCTAGGTGGCGCTGTAGTCGCTCGATCACGCTGCGTTCGACGCTGGGGTGACAGGCGAGATAAAGCGGAGCGTAATGGAAGGTAAACAGGTGCTCGATGGCAACGCCTTCTTCTGCTGCCAGTCGCTCTGCGGTCGCTCGTCCAGTGACGATGACATCGATCAACCCTGCCCCTAGCCTCACCATGTTTTCACGCTCGGTGGGCGCGCGCAGCACCTCGACCCCTTGGTTAGCCACGTAATCTCCCACGGCATCTTCACGAAAACTGCCTACCCGCCACTTACCCAACTGATCAAGCTCTGTAAGCTCCCAGTGTCTCGACAATAGGCCGAATGCCGACCACTCGTTGATGACCAGTGGTCCAACCCAGTGAAACAGCGGCTCTCTTTCAGAGGTACGGGTGGTGGAGTAGACGCAGTGGTGCTCGCGTAGCCGTGCTTCGGTATACGCCCGCGCCCAGGGTAAGAGGCGAAAGCGAGCGTCGATCCCGGCATGCGTCAATGCATGGCGTAGCTGTCGTGTGGCAATCCCGTCGATGTCGCCCTGAGGCGTCTGATAATTGAACGGTGGATACTCTTCGGTATTGATCGTGAGCAGCGGTGATTGAGCACGGCTGGCGAGACTGATACCGATGAGCAGCAAGCCGATTGCAACGATCACCCCGTAGGGCATCACGTACAAGAGCGTTCGATTAACCATCGCTACCTGCCTGTATGGCCACCGGGAGAGTCGTGACGTGTTCGAAAGCCTGCTGGAGTTGGGCAACGAGGCGTGAGTCCGTCTCAGCGTTGAGCGCGAAGTAGAGATAAGATTCGCTCAGGGTATAGAGAGGTACCACGATCTCGGCGGGATAGCCTGCTTGCTCGGCAATCCACTGGGCGACATCGCTGCTGTAAGCCCACAGGTCGACGCGCTCGTGGAGCAGCATATGCAGGGCGCTGCGATTATCCATGGCTGGTCGTATCAGTGCCTCTGGGTAGCCTGCCTCGGTTAGGGCTTGGGCACCAATGTCCTCGCGTATGACCGCCACGCTCAATCCCTGTTCGATGGCATCGTCCAGTGAGGACACTCGAATGTTCGCTCCCTGAC